>Ga0163151_10001346_pt1 | contig 41573 bp, 41 predicted proteins | sample OliLakLV19MP5IB2_FD_145596 | JGI IMG/M metagenome (GOLD analysis project Ga0163151, IMG submission 145596) | Freshwater microbial mat bacterial communities from Lake Vanda, McMurdo Dry Valleys, Antarctica - Oligotrophic Lake LV.19.MP5.IB-2 | ecosystem: Environmental > Aquatic > Freshwater >...
AGCTGAACGCCATCGCCCATCGCCTCAACACGCGCCCGAGAAAATGTCTCGACTTTGCGACGCCCCTGGAAGTCTATACGCAACTGCGTCATCAACCACCCGTTGCACTTGGAACTTGAAACCGCCAAGCCATTGTTGCCGTTGAAAGAAATATAGCCAAATCTTTCAAAGCCGGAGGGGCTTTGCACGAACTCGTTTAGACTGAGCTGTGTACACGAGAGACAAACTGCTGGGGGGTGTATCCATTCGCCATGATTATGTAGGCGACGGCACGCGCAAGCGAGGTTTGGTGGGCCGTGTAGGGGTCGAACCTATGGCACGCTGATGAAGAGGCCTTTCAGGACTGTTTTTACTCGGGCTTGATCGGTCAATGGTTTCCCCGTTCTTTCGTCTATTCAGTCGATTCTGAATGCTCGACAGATTCTATTGAGTTGATTGAGCCTGTGATTTTGACCCTCTCCATCCCAAATGATCGCAGTAAGGGCGCACCAATTTTCAATCAGCGAAGGTGCGGTGGGTGCCGCCAGCGGTCCTGGGACATTGAGGAGCGAGCGTTTGGTCGGTGTGGGGGCTGGATGTGCGCCTCAAGGAGGCGCATAGGATGAGATACTTGAGCGGACGGATCGGTCTATCCCTTACAAGCCGGACGCGTCATTCGAATGACGATGTTTCTGACAGTCTCAAGATTTTCCATGTAGGTTCAAGCGCAACGGCAGCCGCGTCTCTGCCACCGAGTGTCTTTATGGGTTCGTCTCCCCATTGCTGCCAGGTGTGGGGGAAATGGGCTCCGCCCGCACAAAATGGTTGAAGTGACGCAGCAGCGCGCTTGGAGAAAAAGACGGTGCCGAAAATTCGCCGGGCCAGGCGCGGGCGTGGTAGGCACGGCATACCAGCAGTTTCGTGCCATCGTGTGTGTGTGCCAATGCCCACGCCGCTTCTTCACAGAGCAGAGCATAGGTCAGGATATCTGACATGTTGTGCAGGAATTCGTCCGCGACAAGCTCGGCTTTCTGTGGTTCTGCCCGCAGTGCATGAAATGATGTCTCCATCGTATCGACCAGGGCCGACAACTTGATTTTTTCCCTGTCCATCGCGGCGGGTATTGCATCGCAGACCGAGGCAAGTTTTTCAAGGAACAGCCTGTCGCCTGGTTCGGCGCCGGCAATCATGCGCATCAGCTCAAGCGCCTGGATCTGTTCTGGCCCTTCCCAGACCGGCAGGACCATCGCGTCGCGAAACTGGCGGGCGGTGGCGTAATCTTCCGTATAGCCGTTGCCGCCGACAAGTTCCAGCGCCTTCTGCGCGCACCACACGGCCTGTTCTGCTGTGTGGAATTTTGCCAGCGCAGTCACGATTCGCATCCAGGGTTCTTTCCTGGAATCCTTCGCAGCCTCGTCAAAGCTGCGCGCCGCTTCGAATGCCAGCGCCGATCCCGCCATCCACTGCACAGCGATATCCAGTATTCGTTTTTGCACCATCGGGCGCTCAATCAGCTTTTTGCCAAACGTTTCCCGGTTACCCGCCCAACACAGGGCTTCCAGATAGGCACGGCGCATCACGCCCGCAGCCCCCATGGCGTTATGAGCCCGTGAGCAACCCAATGCCGTCATCATGGCTTTCAGACCCTGCCCGGCTGGAACGATTTCATAGGCCAGCGCGCCCCGCAGATCGATTTCAACCGTAGGCAGACCCCTGGTTCCCAGCTTGCGCTTCAGGTGTGTGATAACCAGATTATTATCGACCGTCCAGTCGTCGTCGATATGGCTGGGGACAAGGTACAGCCCCAACCCCTTGCCGCCTGCCGGTGCGCCTGCGACGCGAGCCGTCTTGATGCCCATGAATTTTTTAAAGCCGAACGCGCTGGTAAACCAGTTGTGACCCTGCAGGCGATAACATCCGTCGCCCTGCAGGGAGGCTGTTGTCACCGTGCCGCCGATATCGCTGCCGCTGTGTCGTTCCGTGGCCCAGGTGCCGCAAATGGCAGTCTTGCCGTCCGTGCGCAGAATTTCCGGCAGGTATGTGTCCTTCACGGCCTGCGGCGCCAGTCGGTCGAGCACATAGGCGGTTGGATGCGTCATGGCGAACGGACAGCCTGTGGCAATGTCGGATTGCGCAACCATGTACATGGCGACGAAAGGCAGGAGATGAGACTCGGGAGCCGACCTGTCAAAACACACAGCCACGATGCCGCTTTTATAGAGCTCCTGTTGGCATTCCTCATATTCCAGGTTCAAGTGGATTTCGTTGCGCCGCCCGGTGGGAGCGGTCCGGTGATCGGGTACATCCTTTAGCGTAGGTGGGAAATCTTGGTCGCTCCGTTCAGCCTGGCGGTCCAACCTGTCACCGGCGAAGGCCCCGATCCGGCCCAGCACAGTGCCTCTACGTTGCAAAACCCCAGGGGCCACCCGTTCAAGGAACAGGTGCAGGTTGGTGTCTATATCGAAAAAGTTCAGGCCCCGAACCCTCTGAGGGAACGCAGGGTGCTGTTGCGTTTTGTCGCCTTTGCTCATGGCTTATCGTGTATCGAGAGTTGGACTCACGATGCGCTCAGGAAAGTTCGATATCACTCCATCCACGTGAAGGGAGCGTGCGTGCTGGATATCGTTGGGGGTATTCGCGGTGTACACAAACACGAATACATGTGCACGGTGGAATGAGTCGACAAGCGAGCGCGTGGCTCTGTCGTGGCGAAGCCCGACGTGGGACGCTCCGTGCTTCACGACGTGGGCGACGGAGGCACGGGACAGGCCGCTGAAAAGCACCAAGAGGGAGGCCTCTGGATCGGCTGTCCGAACATGCGTCAATTCTTCGTGCGTGAACGACGCATAGATCACAGGGGATGTGAACCCAGCCTTGCGCACGGCCTCGACAGTCTGTTGTGCCACCCCGTTGGTCTTGAGTTCCAACATCAACCCAACTTTTCCTGCGGCGACTGTGAGCACTTCCTCAAGCGTTGGAATGTGTTCGCCGTCCCCGGCATTGAGCGTCTCAATGTCCCGTAGGCACAAGCGATCGACTCGTCCCCTCCCATTGGTGGTCCGATTCACCGTCGCATCATGGAGGATCACGAGCACGCCGTCCGCCGTACGACGCACGTCAAGCTCGACGAAATCGACTCCGAGGGCGATCCCTTTCTGGATTGCGGCCACTGTATTTTCCGGGGCATGGCCCGCGGCCCCGCGATGACCGATGCTCAACACTCGAGGCATGACGTCTCCTTGACCCATACTCGAAGGGTCCTGCGAGTATGGGGGCTAAAGAATCGGCGGTGTATATCGGAGGTTATGAGCATCCAGATTAGAGAGGTATTCCTTCATACGTTCTCCTGTGTGGTGCTTCACAAACTCGATCACTTTGTTGTCGATCTCCAGCAACCCTAGTCCGGGAGGGATTTCATCTGGGCGGATAACAAATAGGTTCACGCCCCGCTCCTTCGCTTTCATCTGTGCTTCCTTGATGCGGTGGTGGACGTACTGCTCGTTTAACCGCAGGCGGAAGTTTAACTCCACAAGGTCTCGCAGGGGGTGCGGCTCGACACGGACGCTCCTCCTCGGAATGGTGAGGAACAAAAATATGGTATCACACCCCATGCTGAAGGCTTCCTCGACCGGAAGGGGATTCGCCAGATCGGCATCGAGGTACCGATAGCCGTCCAGTTCAACCATCTCAAATAAGGGGTACAGGGCCATGGATGCGCGGATGCGCGAAAAGAAGAGGCTGTGCTTGGCTTTCCGATTTCGTGCGTCCTCACTTCCGTCCATCGCAAGATCTGCATCTTTGTTGGAAAAGACGGCAGTCGCTCCGTCTTCGTATCGTTCAGCGAGAATGTGCCAAATGATGGGGCTTGTGAGCACCTTGTGCAGATCGATTTGCTCGCCCAGCTTTGACAAGAGCGGGAACGGATCGAGGAATGCCTTCATCCTCCTAAATTCAAAATGCTTATCCATTTCATCGAACGCTTTCTGGATTTCAGGCGCCTGCATGAGCCGACGGACGGACTTGTGGTGGGACGCAAAGGTATTCATGAGGCGAAAGATGAAGCTCACGGTGTGGCCTGCCACGCGAAACGGCATCCGAAGACCAAAGGACATGACCAAGGGCAGGAATTTGGTGGCCCTTCTGAGATCATGGAGAATCGATCCGCTCGGCCCCCAGCCTTGAGTGGCTTGCGGAATAACCCCTAAGAGACGCGTTAATTTTTCCCGAACGAATGGGTGGACATCATAGATTGCTTCCGGGGATGTGATATGTTCTTCCCAGATGCGAATCGCTTTCGCCGCTCCGACGACACCGGGATTCTCGACAAAGGCGAGGGCGTTGCACGTTCCGGCTGAGGAACTGATGATGTGGGTCGGAGTCAAGCCGGCATTCACCACTTCTGCGCCCGCAACCGCCTGGGTGACGGCCTTACAGCCCCCCCCGCAAAAGACAAATAGGATGTTCCCGTACTTATTCGTCGGATGATCAGACATGCGGATTCTCCTGCATTGCGCACTCAGAGTGTCTGCGTCTGCGTCGTGCGGACAGGGCTCTGCGCTGGAGCCGAATCCATTGATACACTATTGAACCGGGAGGACGTCGCAGTCGATCCGTACCCGCATGCGAGGGATCTCGTCCGATGAATACGTATGATGTCTGTATCGTGGGAGCAGGCGCCGTCGGGTGCGCCCTTGCCAGGGAGTTGATGCGCAGGCGCTGGGATAGGCCCCTCCGCGTCTTGGTTCTCGAACAACACGATGGCGTGGCACAAGAGACAAGCGGGCGCAACAGCGGAGTGCTCCATAGTGGAATCCACGAACAGGCCGGTTCGCTGAAGGGGCGGCTGGCTCGAGAGGGGAGCGCGCTGGCGGTCTCGTATGCATTAGAGCATGGCATCCCGTTGCTCAGAACGGGAATGGTCATTGCCATATCGTGTGAGGATATTCGTCGAGGTCTCTGGCGTGAGGTGTCGACGCTGCGGCGGTTGTTGATCAATGCCTGGAAGACGAACATTCGGGTCTCGTTCGTCACGCCGTTCGGGTTGCGTGCGTTGGAGCCGAGTCTCCACGCCTGCTGCGGGATCATCATTCCAAGCGTCTCAGTCATAGACCCTCTGGCATTTGTGCAATCTCTTAGAGTCGACTCGGAAGTGGCCGGAGCCGAGTTTGCATTCGATAACCGAGTCATAGGCATAGAGGCAGACGCCACAGACTATCTCGTCACCACCGACCGTCAGCGAATCCGTGCAGCGTGTCTGATTAATGCCGCGGGACTCTATGCTGACGAGATCGCCGCCCTCGCCGTACGCCATAAAAAGTATACCATCCGTCCGGTGCGGGGTGAGTATTACGAACTGGTTACCCCGGAGAGGAAAGGGCTCATCGGACGCCTGGTGTATCCTGCGGTGCCTCCTCACGCAACCGGCAAAGGGATCCATTTCAGTCCACGTCCGAATGGGCAGTTGTTCGTGGGGCCGAATGAGGTGGTCATCCAAGACAAGGCGGACTACGCCTCGCGCAAGACGCCCCCCGGCATGTTCGTCGAGGCCCTGAAGAAATTTGTTCCGGCCCTCGAAGAACGAGATCTGGAGTGGGCCTATTCTGGAATCCGGCCCTGTGTCATGACCGGCGACGGGCGCAAGAGCGACTTCATCGTCGCCGTAGACAGCGAGAACCCGCCTCTGATCAATCTGGTAGGAATTGAATCCCCCGGGCTATCCGCAGCATTGGCGCTCGCCGGACATGTGGCCGAATTGCCCTCTATTCAGAAGCGATTCAGTCCCTCCAGAGATTATTCCCCGCTCACGGCAGCCGAAGCTGTTGAGGGACGAGGCCGCTCCGCTTCCTCCTTGCGCAAGACCCGATAGAGCGTCTTGCCAAGAATCGTTCGGGGGAGATCAACGCGAAATTCAATATGCCGTGGAACTTTGTAGGGAGCCAAGTATCGCCGGCAGTGCGTAATGAGATCCTGCTCGGACACTTCATTCGCGGACGGAACGACGACCGCCTTGATCGACTCGCTGCCCTCCTTCGACGTCACACCAATGACTGCAGCTTCCCGCACTTCCGAGTGGAGCAGCAACACGTTCTCGATTTCTGAGGGATAGACATTAAAGCCTGAATTGGAGAGGATCATGTCCTTCTTCCGATCCACAATGTAGAAAAACCCGTCCTCGTCCATGCGGGCCATATCACCCGTTGCGAGCCACCCATCGGGCCGCATCACTTTCGCCGTCTCCTCAGGGTTGTTCCAGTATCCCTGCATCACTTGCGGTCCCCGTACCCACAGTTCACCGACTCCTTCCAGCGGAACCTCTTGACCCGTCTCATCGACGATTTTCGCCTCGGTGTTTGCGATCGGCAGCCCAATGGAATGTTTGACCGAAAGGCCACGGGCGATGTTGCAGTGCGTCACCGGAGACGCCTCCGAAAGACCGTATCCCTCTACGATAAGTTGGCCGGTTCGTTCCTTGAATTTTTTGAGGAGCTCATACGACAGTGCGGCCCCACCGCACAGGCAGAACTTCGCAGCTTCGAGGTCTTTCTCGGTACATTGTTCCAACAGCTTCTTCACCAGCATCGGGACCACTGACACGACCGTCGGTTGTTTCTTGCGAATGACCGAGAGGAGCATTTGAATATTGCGGGGATCGGGCACAAGTATCATACATCCACCGACCGCCAGGCAGATATTTTGAGTGACCGTCATGCCGAAGACATGAAAGAGCGGAAGCGCGGCCAGAAAACTCTCTGTCCGCTCGGTCGGAGCAAACCAGCTGACGAGTTGCCGGATATTGGCCATCAGATTGCGATGGCGCAGCTCTGCGCCTTTCGATACCCCCGTGGTGCCTCCCGTGTACTGGAGGACTGCGATATCGTCAGGGGTCACGGTCGGAAGCTGTTCCGGGGCCACCGGGGTTGTTCCGGTCATGAAGTCATGGAACATCATCGTGGTGTTGCTGGTTGGAATCTCAATCGGCGGTTTGGCGTTTCGGCGTTGATAGATATACTTCACGATCGTCGTCATGAAATCGGTGATCCGTGTCACGATGACCAACTCCAGATTGAGAGGCTGGATTTTCTGATACATCATGTCGAGCACCACGATCGCGCGGGCTCCCGCGTCTCGTAGTTGGTGGGACAACTCGTATTCCGTGTAGGTCGGGTTGCAGGACACGACGATGCCCCCGGCTCTCACAATGCCGAAGTAGGCGATGACGGCTTGTGGGGAATTCGGGAGACAGAGGGCCACACGATCGCCTTTGCGGATGCCCAAGGCTACGAGATTACAGGCGAATCGCTCAACAAGGGCGTGACATTCCCGATAGGAAATGGTCTTGCCGAAAAAATAGAGAGCCGGCCGGCGTGAAAACCGCTGAGCGCTTCGGGACAGCATCGCGACGAGTGTCTCGGGAGGAATCGAAAGCGTGTGGGGAGATCCCTCGGGATAATGCACGAACCACGGTTGATCAGGCATCAGAGGCTCCAGTAGGTTGGCTCAAGACACTTCTCACGCTACCACCCTCCCGATGAAAGGCCCGTACAGGGCTCGAAGCGTTTGCCATACTTGCTTGCCAGCGATTCCAGTTCCTGAGCGATTTGCCCTTGTGCCATGGTGTGCCGAGCCCAGGTGAGAAGGCCGCCACGAAACGCAGGGAACCCGGTTCCATATGTCAGTGCAAAATCAACCTGCCAAGGATGCTCCACGATCTTGTCGCGCAGACAGCGCACGGCTTCATCGACCATGGGGAAAAACAGGCGTTGGTGAAGAATCTCGTCGGAGATGGGTCCGGCTTCCGAGGGATTGGCTTGACGATAGTCCGCGACTGCGTCGAGAGCTTGCCGATTCTCTTTTTCCGCCTTCCAAAATGTGATCGGCGGACTCTTTTCTGGAAGGAGCTTCCGCAACAGCGCATCGCGCGACTCGATCCGAGATCCCAGCACGGCGAGCGAGGTCAGGACGTGCAGGGCGACAGGAAGTCCGATCAAATCGAGGAGTTCCAGCGGCCCCATGGGGTGCCCACTATCCACTGCCATTCCAAAGTTCTTCGCGACGGTGTCGATGCGCTGAAAGGAGATGCCCTCGCTCACCATGATCACGGCCTCCACCAGATAGCGCGAGAGAATCCTGTTCACGAGAAACCCCGGTCCGTCGTTGACCACGAGAGGAAACTTGCCCAATCGCTTGGCAAGGCCACAGGCCTGGGCAAGGGCTCTGTCGGATGTGAAGGGGGCGCGCACCACCTCGACCAATTGCATTTTGGCCACAGGATTGAAGAAATGGAGTCCCACGCACCGGTCAGGATGGACCGCCTCCACAGCAATGTCGGCCAGTGTGTAGGACGACGTATTCGTGGCAAAAATCGCATCGGGGCGCGCGTCCGATTCGAATTCCGCCAGGACCGCTCGTTTCACGTCAAGTTTCTCCGACACAGCTTCGATGACAAGAGAGGCGAGATTGACATCCTTGATGTGGATAGTTGGCGTCACCCGCATCATGCGATAACGCAGGTCGGACGGAAGGATGACTTTCTTACGCACCAGGGTCGTTTGAGCCTTATGGATGCGACCGATCGCTTTCGCGAGAATGTCCGTCGACACATCTCGCAAGACGACCTCATACCCTTTTTCGGCAAGCTGCCCGGCGATTTGCGAGCCCATCAATCCTGCTCCCAGTACGCCGATGCGTGTCGCCGCCCCTGGAACAGCAGTCACGTTCCGTTTCACCTTCTCGCCCGCCAGGAATAAACCCACGAGGTGTGAGGAAATCGGGCCGGCCATCAGCTCCAGGAGGAACGGCTTTTCAATCGTGAGCGACCCCTCCAGCACACTGAGTCCCCTCCCTTTTCCCACTGCATCAATGGCACAGAGCGGGGCAGGGTAGAAATGTCTGACGCGTTTAACGACCTGATGTCGCGCATATTGGCAGACGAGTGTTCGAATGACCGGGGCGCTCAAGAACCGTACGCTTGCTGGGAGGGGCGGGCGTCTCACAGGAGCCGAACAACGCGCCCGGGCTTGCGCAATGGCTGCGTGAACGAACGTTTCTTTTTGTATGTGCTCCAAAGTTCTGACCGTGGAAGGAAGAGAGGTCACCATTCCGTCCACCAGGCTCATGCGTAGCGCTTGCCTCGGGAAAATGGTTTTTCCCGTCGTGATCATGTCCAGCGCCGCCGGTACGCCGATCAACCGCGGAAGACGTTGCGTGCCCCCAAATCCAGGTAGAATGCCCAGCTTGACTTCCGGAAGGGCAAAACAGGTCTTGGGGTGGGTGCTGGCAATACGCGCATGGCAGGCCAGCGCAAGCTCGAGCCCGCCGCCCAGACAGGCGCCTTCCACTGCCGCGATAAATGGTTTCGGGGATCGTTCCATCGCGTCGAAGAGCGTATGCGCGGTGATCACAAGTTGCTCCATCGCTTGGAATGAGCGCTGCTGTTGCGCGTCGTGCATCTGTTCCAGGTCGGCTCCTGCGCAGAAGTTTCCTTCCTTCATGCTCACCAGGACGACGGCTTTGATGGCGGGGGATTGTTCGGCATACCGAGCGATCTTTTGCCACTCCGCCATGCTCTCGACGTTGAGCACATTCACCGACTTGCCGAAGTAATCGAAACCGGCCAGAAGAATGCCTCCCTCAAGAACAGAGGTCTTGAAGTGTGTGTACTCGACGAGGGAGTTCGTCTGGCCGTGCGACATGGCTATTTTCTCTCCAACATCATGGCCACACCCTGTCCACCTCCGACACAGGCGCTGATCATCGCCCGCTCGGCATCCCGTCGTTTGAGCTCGAACAAGGAGGTCATGGCCAGGCGAAGACCGGAGACGCCGACTGGATGACCCAACGCGATCGCGCCGCCGTGTGGGTTGAGATCGTCTGGCGGGATTTCGCCGAGGCGTCCACTGAATCCGTACCGGCCGAATTTGGATTCCATGAGAGAAGACGAGTTAAGAATGCGGCTGATCCCCAACACGACGGCCGCAAAGGCTTCGTTAATTTCCCACAACGCAAAGTCCTTGATGGTCAGGCGAGTCTTGGCCAACACTTTCGCGATGGCTCCGACCGGGGCCAGGCCCATACATGAGGGTTCGTACCCAAAGTCCGCATAGTCTTTTACGTACCCGAGGATCGGCAAGCCGAGGGCCTGGGCTTTGCTCTCCTCCATGAGGAGGATGGCGGCGGCGGCGTCTGTGATCTGCGAGGAGTTGGCTGGCGTGACGGAACCATGGTGCCTGTCGAACACGGGCTTCATAGCGCCAAACGTCCCTTGACCGGCATCCTCACGAATCCCATTGTCTCGCGCAACATAGGCGCTTCTCTCTGGGACATACATGGGGACAACTTCATCCGCGAAGATCCCATCGTTCCATGCCTGAGCTGCGTTTCTGTGCGACCGTACGGAAAACGCGTCCTGCTCTTCGCGAGAGATGCCAAGCGTCGAGTCTTTTGCGATATTTTCTGCGGTGAGCCCCATAATGAGGTCACACATCGGATCCGTGAGGCCCAGCACCAAGCCGATGCGCGGGGGATATTTCTTGAGGTTGAGAAGCGCTGGAATGAGAGCCCGCGCGGCGGCGACACGACTCCCAAAGGTTCTGGCTTTTCCGTATTGCATGAGGTGGTCAGCCACGGTGTAATGGTAGGCGATGGGGATCCGACTCATTGCCTCCATGCCGATGACGAGCGCCGTATCGACATCGCCGCTCCTGATGCGCAAGCTCGCATAGTAGAGGGCCGTCACGCCGGAGCCGCAATTTTTCCCTGCCACCGTATCGGCGGGGATCGTCATGGGGAGGCCACCGGTGACGGCTGCCACCCGGGTTGGATTCACGGCATGTGTGGGCGTTGCCACATTGCTTCCGATGACGCAATCGATTGTTTCTAGAGGGAGATTCCACCGGTGGCACCGTGTGATCATTTCCCGGACGACCCAGGCGCCAAGCACGTCCGCATCCGTCTCACGAAAGTCTGTTCCTTCTTTGCACAGGGGGGTACGAAATCCGTCAACGACGACGACATTACGCATGGTGCATGTCCCCTCTGTATCCTGATTGAAGAGCGGTCACTCGCTGATGCCAACAAACTGGCTGTCCTACATTATTAGCCATAGACACTACAGCCTACCACAACGGTGCCGATTCATCTGTTTTTCATCTGCTTCTCGACAGGGTTATGAATGGCGTGAGCCGTTCCCCATATCAGGCCAAAGAAAGCTAAAATGTAATAGTGGTAAGGTTATAATGATGAACGAAACGGGAGTCCTGTTAGGACGCGTGTAAGGACATGTCGAACATGAAAAAGCCTGATGTGTTTCAAGGGTCTGAGGTGGTGGCGGAGACCGCTCGCGATAAGGCTGCCTATTCCGGGTTTCTTGCGGGATTATTTGAGAACGACGTTCGATGGGATCTCTTTACGTCAATCGGCATTCCACAGATGAGTCCGGCTGCTCTGGATTTTCTCGAACGATTCAAACTCGCCCTGATACCCCTGGATCCTGAACGAGTTGACAGTGAGGGGGAGCTACCTGAGCCAATGTTGAAATCATTGGCTGAGATCGGAGCGTTTGGCATCAAGATTCCCAAACGGTTCGGCGGGCTGGAGTTGACACAATCAGAGTATCAGCAAGTTGCCACCCTGTGCGCAAGTTTTGATGCCTCGCTCACCGTATTGCTATCGGCTGCTCAATCGATCGGCGTTCCTGAACCATTGCGACTCTTCGGGACAGAAGAGCAAAAGGCCAAATATCTTCCTCGGCTTGCGCGGGGGGAAATTTCAGGGTTCGCGCTCACGGAACGAAATGTGGGTTGCGACATTTCAAAGGTAGAAACCTATGCGGTCCGCGTCGTCGAAAACGGAACAACCGTGGCCTACCGCATTACGGGAGAAAAGTTCTTCATTACGAATTCTGCCAAACAGAACGGCCAGTTCCTCTGTTCCATGCTGGTCGTCATTGTGCGAATCGTCGATCGTCCGGAGGAACTCCAAGATCCCCAGGCGCAGAAACAATATGGGGCCTTCATCGTTGAAACCCAATGGCCAGGTTGCTCCGTCACTCGTCTGTATTTCGAGGGGGTGAGGGGAATCTACAACGGGATACCGACGTTCAACGATGTGCGCGTCCCGATTGAAAATCGCCTGGGTAATGAAGAAGACGGCCTGAGGATCGCACTCGCCACGCTCACAGTCGGGCGCCTGACGCTCCCCGCAGCCAGTGCGGGAGGCCTCAAACAATGCCTGTCTGTGATGCGCTGGTGGGGACGCACGCGAGTCCAGTGGAATAAGCCGATCGGCGAACACACCCTCATCGGAGAAAAAATATGCCGTGCTGCGGCTTATACGTTGGCGCTCGACGCCGTGATGGCCTTCTGCGGTGCTTGGGCCAACAAGAAGGGCGACCTCCGTATGGAGTCGGCTGCAGCCAAGATCCTCGGAAGCGAGTGGTACTGGGATGTGGTCAACGACCTGTTCCAGATGCGCGGAGGACGGGGATTCATGACGTTTGATTCTCAACGGAAGAACGGCGAACTCGGCATCCCGGTTATGCGCATGATGCGAGATGCCCGCATAAATCTGGTGTGGGAAGGGACCGGCGAGATTCTGCGTATCTGGATGGCGCGCGAGGCCCTCGCCCCCTATATAGAAAAGGGGCTGGCCTTTCTCCAAGGATCATCGTCAGACAAGTTCGCGGCCCTGTCGTACTACGCAGGCATGGCGATTCGTTCTCGCCTGCCATATTCGACTTCGTCGAGCAGCGCTGGCATGTTTGGAGAGGACTATGCCGGGTGGGTTCGTTTCATCGAATCATCCACTCGGAGCCTGACACGGTCAACCGTGAGTGCGACGCTTCGCCACAGGCAGGGCCTGCACAATAAGCAAATCCTGCTTCAGGATTTAATCGATGACAGCCTCGCGATCTTTCCGATGGCCGCGATCATCTGGTATGCGTCTCAGCCTGAGATGCGGGGCAAGCCCGGCATCTGCGCACTCACGACCTACTTCTGTCAGGAAATGAAGGATCGTGTGCATCCTCCCTCATCTCCGGAGAAAAGAATACGAGGGCACAAGAAAGACTCCACCGTGTATCGCCTATCTCAGGCAATCATGAGCGGCGAGTATGCCTGGCTTGAAGAAGGGATTGTTCCGATACTTGAGAAATGATGAATCGGCGCGTAGCATGAATTTCCTTAAGCCCTCGGAGCGATGTTCCTCATGCCTCTTGCCGTCTCTGACAACCGAATCACCTGGATCCAGGAGCGATGTTGTGAACGTGGTGCAGGGCGAAGCCCTGAAAGCCAAGGGCTATCTTCAACGGAACCATCGAGGTGATCTTCGGTGAGTAAGACACCGCAAGCGGTCATCGTCAGTGCAGTGCGAACACCGATGGGAAGCTTTAGTGGGGTGTTCAGCCCCGTGCCAGCCACCAAGTTGGGCAGCCTCGTCATTGCGGAAGCATTGAAACGCATTCAGCTCCCGACGGATCGTGTAGATGACGTGTATATGGGCTGTGTCCTCAGCGCCGGGCTTGGTCAGGCGCCTGCACGACAAGCCTCGATTGGAGCCGGCATTCCCCATTCGGTCGGCGCCACAACCGTCAACAAGGTTTGTGGGTCCAGCCTCAAGACTCTGATTATGGCCGTTCAGGCCATTGCCCTTGGAGAAGCCAGAATCATTGTGGCTGGCGGCATGGAAAACATGACCCGCGCGCCCTATCTATTGGACAAGGCGCGGCAAGGATATCGGCTGGGGCATGCGGAGTTGGTGGACAGCCTGCTCAAAGACGGCCTCTGGGACGTCTATAACAATTTCCACATGGGCGATGGTGGCGAACTCTGTGCGGCAAAGTACCAGCTCACTCGAAGAGAGGTTGACGACTTCGCGTTGGAAAGCTACCGCCGAGCTCAGGATGCCATTGCGAGCGGGAGGTTTAAGCGGGAGATCGTTCCGGTTGACGTGCCGCAGCGGAAGGGTTCTTCGCTGGCTGTTACAGACGATGAGGAACCGAATCGAGTGGCTCTGAACAAGCTGCGTGAACTGAAGCCAGTATTTCGGGAGGGTGGTGTGCTGACCGTGGGCAATTCTCCTTCCTGTAACGACGGAGCCGCCGCGTTGGTTGTGATGGCGGAAGAGGAAGCCGTGCATCGTGGGCTCACGCCGATGGCGCGTATTATCGGCTATGCCGGGGCGGCATTGGCGCCGGAGTGGTTTACGCTTGCGCCGATCGAGGCGATCAAACTGGTGCTGAAGAAGACCGGCCTCTCGCTCAGCGACATCGATCTATTTGAGATCAATGAAGCGTTCTCCGCCGTCTCTCTCGCCATCAACCGTGAACTAGGGCTCGACGATAAGAAAGTGAACGTCAACGGTGGGGCGGTCGCGCTGGGTCATCCGATTGGCGCCACCGGCTCGCGGATTCTCACGACGCTGCTCTATGCCATGGAGGCCCGTGGCGCCAGACGAGGATTGGCCAGTCTCTGTATCGGAGGAGGAGAGGCGTTGGCGGTTGTTGTGGAGCGGTAAGTCGTCATGCGTGTGGCATAAAACGTGAGTGGTACAGAGAGGACAGAGACCAGGAGAGAATAGCCAATGCTTGCGGATCGCTTGAGTCGGTACGTACAATCCCTTCGTGACGATGACGTGCCCAGCGCCGTGGCGCACGAGGTCAAGCGGCGGGTGCTGGATAGCCTGGGTTGCGCGTTTGGGGCCTTCACCGCGCCGCCTTGCCGGATCGCACGTCAGCTCGCTCAGTCCGTCAAGGTGCCGGATGGCGCAACGGTGTGGGGAACCAGCCACAGAACCCTTCCAGACCTCGCCACGTTTGCCAACGGCGCGCTCGTCCGCTATCTCGATTTCAACGATACCTACCTTGCGAAGGAACCGGCGCATCCGTCGGACAACATTGCCGCGATCCTTGCGGTCGGAGAAGCTTCGCGTGCTTCAGGCGCGCGAGTGATTCAGGCCATTACGCTTGCCTATGAAGTTCAGTGTCGTCTCTGCGACGCAGCCGCGCTCAGACCGCGCGGCTGGGACCATGTGACCTATGGCCCCTTTTCCTCGGCCCTTGCTGTCGCCAAGGTGATGAAGCTCTCAGAGGCGAGGACATTGCAGGCAGTCAATCTCGCCGGGGTGTCGAATATTGCCTTGAGGCAGACACGCGTCGGGGACATGTCCATGTGGAAAGCCTGCGCCTTTTCTAATGCCGCGCGGAATGGCGTGTTCGCGGCCATGTTGGCACAACGAGGCATGACGGGTCCCTCTCCGATTTTTGAAGGGGAGAAGGGCTTCATGAAACTCGTGTCGGGGCCGTTCGATCTTCCGCTCTTGGGCGGCGAGAAAGGGCCGTCAGGATCGGTCACGTTCAAGATCCTCGATACCTATATTAAGCATTACCCGGTGGAATACCACGCGCAGACGGCAGTGGAAGCAGCTCTTGCGCTCAGAGAGGATCTCCTCAAAAGAGAAGGAGTCGATGCACTCGCCGGCATCGCTGACATTGAAGTCGGCAGCTACGATGTCGCCATTGAAATCATCGGACGAGATCCTGAAAAGTGGCGCCCTCGATCGAGAGAGACGGCCGATCACAGCTTCCCCTACTGCGTGGCCATTGCGCTGCTGGACGGCAAGGTCACGCTGCGCTCGTTCGATGAGAAACGCCTGACCGATTCGGCGCTGCATGAGTTGATGCAGAAGGTGCGCGTCGTGCCACAGCCAGAGTTCGTCGATCGGTATCCGGAGACGATGGCGACACGCATCACCGTGCGGACAAAAGAGGGGAAACACTATGTCAAACAGGTGGACTATCCCCTCGGCCATCCCCAGCACCGAATGTCCGATCAGCAAGTCGAGGACAAGTTTCGGCGGTTGGCGACAGGAAAATTAGATCGAGCGCGCATGCAAAAAGTCATCGACATGGTTTGGCAACTCGACCGGCTCAAAGATGTCGGCGCGTTGATGCCCTTATTAAAGGTGAACCGTCGAGGTTGAATGCCATGATGGATCAACCCACTCAATCCAAAGCTCGGCGTCTCCGAGAACTGCTCGATACGCAGACCATCGTTCTGCCTGGGGCGTTCAATGCGTTGACGGCCATGCAGATCGAGCGTGCCGGGTTCCAGGCCCTCTACGTTTCAGGCGCCGCGCTCTCGGCTGCGCGAGGGTTGCCGGACATTGGGCTGTTGTCCCTCACGGAGGTGCTGTCCGATGCCGCCTCTATTGCCAAGGCTGTGACGATTCCGGCGATTGTGGATGCGGATACGGGCTTCGGCCCCCCTCTCTCGGTGGTGCGCACCGTACAGGAATTCGAACAGGCTGGGTTGGCGGGGATACAGATCGAGGATCAAGAGCTGCCCAAGAAGTGCGGGCATCTTCCGGGAAAGCACCTGGTCCAGACGAGTGACATGGTGGCCAAGATCTGCGCGGCGAGCGACGCACGGCGGGATCGAGATTTTTTCATCGTTGCCCGTACGGATGCTCGCGCGGTAGAGGGGTTGGACGCAGCCGTGCGGCGGGCACGGGCCTATATCGATGCCGGGGCCGACGCCATCTTCCCAGAAGCCCTCGAGTCTGCCGATGAATTCCGCGCGTTTGCCCGGCAACTCGCTAAGGAAGGCGGCAACGTGCCGCTGGTCGCGAACATGACCGAATTCGGGAAGACGCCCTACCTGACCGTCCGTGAGTTCGAAGATCTCGGCTATCGTGTCGTGCTCTTCCCCGTGACGGCCCTTCGGATGGCGACGAACGCGATCGAACGGATGCTGGTCGAACTGAAAAATCATGGCTCGCAGCGAGGACTGCTGGAGCAGATGCAGACGCGGCAGCAACTCTACGACCTGCTGCGGTATGAAGAATATGAACAGCGGGATCGGCAATTCCACTCGATGGGTGATGACCATGCCAACGGATAGCAATACAAATAGTTCTGGATACAGCCCAGGGCTCGATGGGGTCCTGGCAGGCGAGACGGTCCTGTGCCACGTCGATGAAGGCGAAGGGGGGATTGAGATACCGTGGGTATGCAGTCAGCGACTTGGCGGGCAAGGCCCGCTTCGAGGAGGTGGCCTATCTGTTGCTGTTCGGCAAGCTGCCGACGCAGAGCGAGCTACAGGATTTTTCAAGACAGTTTGCGGAGGGCTGCATGCTTCCCGGCACTGTCGAAGCGTTCCTTGGCGTGCTGCCTCCTGCTGCGCATCCGATGGACATCCTCAGAACCAGCGTGTCGCTGCTGGGCATGGCCGATCCGGACGCCTCCGACAATTCGCACGATGCCAACGTGCGTAAAGCGATCCGATTGATGGCGCAAATTCCGCTCATCATTTCGACCGCCTATCGGCTTGCGAACGGGAAACCCCTTGTCGAGCCGCAAGCCGATTTGAGCTTTGCCGAAAATCTGCTTTTTCTATTGACCGACCGGAGAGACGATCCGACCACCACCGCCATGGCTCACGTGCTGGACGTGTCGCTCACGCTCTATGCGGAGCACGAATTCAATGCCTCCACCGTCTCGGCCCGCGTGACCGCCTCGACGATGACAGATCTGCACTCGGCCATTACCTCGGCCATCGGCACGCTGAAGGGGCCGCTCCATGGAGGCGCAAATGAGGCTGTCGCCGAGATGTTTTGCGAGATTGAGGCTGCCGAACGAGCGGAGCAATGGGTGCGGGAATTGTTGGCCGGCAAACGACGGATCATGGGATTCGGCCATCGGGTGCTCAAGAAAGGGGATTCTCGCTCCGCCGTCATTCAACAGCATGCCGAGTCTCTGGGCCGGATCTGCTACGACCATCGCTGGTACGAGATTGCGGCGACCATCGATCGGGTGGTGCAGCAGGAGAAAGGTCTCTACCCCAACCTGGATTTCTACACGGCGGTGGCGTATCTCCTGATGGGCATTCCGCGAGAGCTCTACACACCGGTCTTTGTCTGTTCACGCATTAGCGGCTGGTGCGCGCATGTGATCGAACAGCAGGACCATAATAGGCTGATCAGGCCACGGGCACTCTACAGGGGGCCGGCGGCGAGGGACTATGTCCCCCTCGATCGCCGTAGCTGAGAATATTGTACAACCAAATTATAGAGGCGATGGTTCGCCCCTCAGCCCCTCACCGTACTGCACGAGTACGCCTCAGGGCTCCACGCGCCGCTCTGGCGACGCGGCTCAGCGATACGCGACGAACCCGGCATGCATCATGTGGGCTAGATGTCTCAACGGGTTCTCTTTCGCCACTGCCACGGCGGCACATGAGCCGAATCTACCCACAAGCCTTTCTTCGCCTCTCGTGCGCGCTTTTCGAGCCTCTCTAACTCTCTATTCCCTGGAGCGTATTTCCGATACCACCAACACCAACCGTCTTTGACCAGGGTGTGATTGAGGTGGGTGCCATCGGATAAAAACACATCGGCAAGGGTGCGCTTGTCCTTGTCGATGCCATGCGTGTGGAGTATGACGACTTTCCCAAGCACCAACGCTGAGGTCGCCTGCTTCGCTTGATGGCCGTAAGCCTGGCCCTTCTCCGGGCAGTCAATCCCACTGAGGCGGATACGTTCAGGATGGTGACTGTGCAGGATCTCGATCATGTCGCCGTCGAGGACGGAGACAACTTGACCGGTGAAGTCGGCAGCGAGAACCGATGTCCCACCGAAGATCAATGAGAGGAACATGATTGCCAGCCAAGTCATAGAACTGTCCCAGAGGACTGATGGCCAACGTTCCTAACCCAACCTATCTCCGTCGCTGTTCGAATAGCAAGATCGTCAGAAGGCTAACCCTCCAACGGGAGTCAGTGCCTACACTGAAAACAGGAGCGTCAGGTGTTGCACTCTTTGCGTGGCATTGCAAATCCGCTGTGATGGCATCGACGCGGCAGCAGGCCCATGATTTGAAACGCTCGATATTGCGAAGGTTTCCCTGTTTCTCGGTGCAAGTCATGGGCGCGTTGACGTGCTACGGATTCCATGGCTACTCCCTCACTCGGCCATAATCATCCTCCGAGCTAGCCGCAGGCGCAGGAAGGTGGAACCTCATAGCGTCTGGTCCAGCTGTTGGCCAGACAGCGTGCGATGTAACCGTTCGCGTTCGCAAATGAGTGGATGCTCACCATTCGGCCTGTACGACCCGTCCTCTCCATCCTTCCATTGTGCTATCGTGAGTGAAAAGGGAATTGAGCCCACACATGAATGTGTCGTGGGTCTTGGCGAATACCTCACCCGACAGAAGGTAGGGAGGAAAAGGTGCGATTAGTCCTGCTGTTGATCATTGTCGTGATCGTCGTATTCGGTCCGCAGCTGTGGACTAAGCGGGTCTTTGCCCAGCACAGTAAGCCCCGTCCTGACTATCCGGGAACGGGAGCGGAGTTAGCGCGCCACCTGCTCGATCAGTTAGATCTGACGCACATCAAGGTGGAAGCCACCGAGCTGGGGGACCATTACGATCCTGAGGCCAAGGTTGTCCGCCTCACGCCCGATAAATTCAATGGGAAATCCCTCACGGCGATCACCGTGGCTGCCCACGAGGTCGGGCATGCCATCCAAGACCGGGCGGGCTATCAGCCGTTCACAGAGCGCACGCGACTGGTGCGGGTCGCGCAGGGAGCGCAAAAGCTCGGAGGGATCGTGATGATGGGCATTCCCATCGCGGCAGCAGTAGCTCAGACCCCTGTGGCTGGTATCGTTGTCATGGTCGTGGGGATCGCGACGATGGGGATCGCCACGCTGGTGCACCTTGTCACGCTTCCGGTCGAGTGGGACGCCAGCTTCAGGCGCGCACTGCCGATACTCCAGCAAAAAAATTATCTGTCGCCTGAAGACGAACAGGGAGCCCGCCGTATCCTCACCGCAGCCGCGCTCACCTACGTGTCAGCTTCCCTCGCGAGTCTGCTGAACCTGTGGCGGTGGATTGCCTTCTTACGGCGATAGGTGCGGCCATTCCCCGTTATCTCCCTCGCCACTGGCGTGGGGACTGAGACGCCTCGGCTGTGAGCCATGATGGGGTTGGCGCCCTATGGCAGCCAGACATCCTGTGCCTGGATGCGGTGGACACGTCCGGGTCCCGGCGGTTGTCTGGGGCACGAAGTGCCAGGGGCTGGAGTGGATCCTCATGGGGGATCCCCCACGCCTTAATCCTGATGGGTAACTGGTGCGGCTCAGGGTGGAGCCGACACCACTGACGATGACAACCGGGATGCGACTGAGTCACGCGACCGGCACGGTGAGGGGAGATGTCGTTGTCTGATACCTCGCCCCGTTCGCAGAGTAAGGGGGGCACGATGTACTGTGCTCTCTTGACCGGAGCCTTCGTGATGGGCGACTCCTGTATTTCCCATTGAGACACTAGAATTAGCACACCTGTTGGTTCATTGAATGAATGGTGCTCCTCACACCCCCTCGGTTGCTTCAGTCTGATCCCTGGCAGATGACGCCGCTCCGGCAAGCGCTCGAGGCCTGAAAAACGCATGATGGCTCCGGTCGCCGTGGTCGCCGAACGGGCCGCGTGTTCGAACTTTTCAGGCACCCTCCGCTGGGGTATCGGCCACCCGTTCCAGAATGCCGCGCGGTCACGCCCATCAGTGGTCTTTGGTGTGATCGAACTAGCGTGGCAGCCTAACAGCTGATGATCGCGCTCCGCATCGTGGAAGTAGCGAAAACGGCCCGTCTTTCCAGTAGAGACTGGCCATTGATTTCCGTAGGGCTTCCACTTGACTTTACGGAAATCTGGTTTAATGTGTTATATGGGCTGACTGGACTGGATGGAGTTGGTGAAAGGCCCACTGTCTGGAAGAGCGGTCATGCCCACCATAGTCTTCTCGGCCTTCTCGCCCCTTCTCTCAGTCCCAGCTCTTCTAATTAATTAATCTTTCGATCACATGACTTATGTGATGAAAGGAGGAGCGGGCTTCGGCCTGAAGATCGCGCGAGGCGATGGTCACCGACTATGCCACGCGATTCAATCAATCGGCACTCCTCTCATGAAAAGGAGGAGGGTGAACACGATAAAAGAATTCTTCAGAGAACAAAAGGAGCAAGCCATGACTCAGATATATCCCTCCGAAAGCAGTCCTGTTCCTGGCGTCATACGTTGGGGCTTCGTGGGAGTGGTCGTTCTTCTGGTCTCCGGCTGTGCCTCCACGAAAGACCTCGACACGCCCCGGACTCAACTGAACGATGATATGGCGGCGGTACGGAGCGATACCGCGCAATCCCGTCAAGCCGTCGATGCCTTAAAAACGGACGTCATGTTGCTCAAGTCCCTCGGGGTCGCAGTAGACAGCCTTAAAGGCCGTCTCGACCTGGCGCAGGCGACATTGCAAGGGATGCAAGCTGAAAGCGACTTTCAGCGGACTATTCTCGGCAATCTACGGGTCGGCTTCAAGGAATTCAGAGTCGTACAGGAAGGAGTCGCTAAGGAAACCGACCGGCTTCGCATGAGCGTTAGCTCGGTGGAGCAAGGCCTGATGCACCAGCTTCAAATTGAAGTGAAGCTCTACCAGGAACAGATTCAGCAACTGGAGCAGGTCATGGAGAGCCTCAAGAAAAGCAGCTCTGCTGGAAAAATCAAAGAAGTCGCTGTGATGCCGAATCCCTGAGGCCTCGCCACAGGAGGGGTCGGGAGATCACTGAAGCCTGCAGCAGAGACCATTGCGCCGCGTTGCGCCTGATTCACATGACAGCTAGTACAATCACAAGTGGTAGATCATATCTACAGGCCTACGATTCTGTCACAGAAGCCAGGCAGTCGATTTTGCAATACTTGGGCTGGTACAACCGATCCAGACCGCATTCGAGCCTGGACCAGCAAGCACCAGATGAGGCCCATGCCGTGATGCTGCCGATGGGTAAACTGGCAGAATGAGAAACAGCAGAAACTCCACTTACTGATGAGACCGTCAAAGTGTGCGCGTATAACTTTCTCGAAAGTGCCATTTCTGCGGGAAACCAAGCGATTATTGAGCACAGACTACGCACTATTTGATGGTCGGCTCAGTAACAGGATGCTAAAAAATTCCGCCAGCATCGTGCTCGCATCGCGCAGAGACTCAACGAGAGTTGTTCGAAGATCGGAAGCATTGAAGGGGCTTTTTCGTTCGCCAAGATCTATGGCAGGGGCGAACAGCCCCACGAAGTGCGGTCCCTACCTCCTCGCCTCTTCGCTCGCTGCGGCCTTGCGGGACAGCCTTTTTGAGCATCCGGAGACTGTATTGTGACATTGGCGCCACAGGGAAGATTCCATCAGCGTCTGGTGTCTACACCGAGTTTTCCCACAGCCTGCTAGACCATACGGCAGTGATGGATGAAACCGAAAGTCCTGTCGAGGTACAGTGAACGAAGAACTGATATGTTAACTTCCAAGGTTTTGCCGGCGTACGACATCGAGAACGGAACTGGTGGTTTACTGAACTGCAGGGAGCCTGCTCTCGCAGCATAGTCTAGGAGGCATCATATGGATCTATTTGATAAGGCTAGAAAGGACATGGAGGCCGAAGTCAAGGCATCGTTCAAGTGGGTCGTGTTAGCCGCCGTCTTCGGGCTCGTCGTGCTATTGGCGTATGTCATGGTCGTAATGGCATACGCCGACCCGAGCGACATCGCCGTCAGAATTTTTAGCATTGATGAGCAGGTGTTTCTTTTGCGCGCTATCTGAACCATAGACGTCCAGTGCCCGGATTTGTTCAATTCGTGTAACCCGCTTTTTCGCGTTAGCAGGCTGCGGGAAAACTCGATTGATACACACAACACCGTTGAAAACTTTCAGGTGGAACTGGCGCTCACATAATCCAGGATGCTCGAAAAGGCCAGACTTCTCACCCGCCCAACCCCGGCGCGCCAAGTCGCGCCGTTCCGCAGGCAAGGCCGCAGCTCCGGGGCTGACCCTCGTTTTACGTTTCACGCCTCACGTTTCACGGTCTTTGGGAGCGACGCAAGCACGATGCTGGTGGACTTTTCAGCATCCTGTTAGGAGGCAGCAATTTGGCCTGCCCTTTGAAAGACGTTCGAAAGTAGCAAGGGTTGCCTCAAACAACGCTGACTTTGCAGTGAAAAAACATGGGATGAGTGACGGGTTTCGAATTTCATCTGATCATGAAGACAATCAAGATGATCAAGCCCTTACCAATGCAGACCGCGGCAATACGGAGCAACATTTACGCGAATCCGCAACCAGCCGCAACCAGGGATCTGACAAGTACAGAATTTGGTGGACTTGGTAGGGGTTGAACTTACGGCCCGGTGATTAAGAGTGGCAACAGAGCAATAATTCGAACCGCTCGATGTTGCGAAGGTTTCCCCGTTCATCGTTGAAAATCGTGGGCTTGCTGGCGTTCTACTGATTCCATGGCTTCTACTGAATTCCGTCGGGTTTGAAGATTTTGCGCACAAATTTAGCACATACGCAGTACGTAACTCGTAAAACTATGGTAGGTTATACATCGTGATTAGAAGTTTTCGGGACAAAAAGACGCAACAGTTCTTTGCAGGAGAGATGGTGAGGGAATTCTCCAACTTCAAGAAGGTTGCTGAACGGAAACTCACGATGCTCGATAACGCGTCGGATCTCAAGGATCTGCTCTCCCCACCAGGAAACCGGTTGGAGATGTTGAAAACAGATCGGGTCGGGCAGCACAGCATCAGGATTAACGGTCAGTGGAGGATTTGTTTTCTCTGGAAAGCTGACGGACCGTATGAAGTTGAAATCACCGATTATCACTGAAGGAGAACCTGTTATGATCAAGAACGGCATGAGGCCGATACATCCAGGAGAAATCTTGTTCGAGGAGTTCATGAAGCCGGCAGCCCCGCCGGTCAACGCCAATATGCTCGCCAGGGCCCTCAAAGTTCCGGCGAACCGAATCACGGCCATTATCAAGGGACAACGAGGCATCACGGGCGATACTGCCGTACGTTTGGCGATGCTATTCGATACCACAGCAGAATTCTGGATGAATCTGCAGAAGACGTATGAGTTGCGCCTTGCTGAACAAGCTCTACCGGGTAAGGTCAGGAAGCATATTGAGCAACACCGGGGAGCCCTCATACCGGCTTGATGAAGGAAGAATCCGTTCCAGGCTTGGAATAATCCGCACAGTGTCCCTTCTCCACTCTCTGTCAGAAACTCTTTCGAAATAAAGGGAAGCCCCCGGAGGGCCGGAGGCTTCCCATGGAAGCGGCTCAGCTGAGCGGCAATCCACGACTTGGCGTCACATCGACGGTGACAAGGGCCTCAAGGTCATTGAGACCGAACGAGGTCCCATTGCGCCACGCCCAAGACTGATCCTTGAACGGCCGAGAGAAGGTCGTAGCGAAGAACGGACCCTTCTCGCTGTCATTCTGCCAGATCATCGCCTTGATGTTGCCCCATCGCAGCGTATACCGCAGTGTAGAACGAGGTGTCAATCAGTCATAAGATCGTGTGGAGCGGTTCAGCGACTGGATCAGCGTCCTTCAATTCGTAGGCCGCGGTCGTAGGGATTCGTGGGACTGCTGGGGCTGTAGGGAATCCCGGCGCCGAAGGGAGAGACCAAACTGGTTCATTTCGTTTGTTTGGTTTATTGAGTTTGTCTCGTTCATTGGGTTGCCTGATCGGAAAATCAAAGAAACACAAAACCAAGTAACCGAGCAAACCAAATGAACCAGAGAGACCAGTGGGATTCGCGCTCAACTCGCCGAGATCTTCCGCGTGGTCAGCACGACCATGGTCTGACATTGTCCCGAAAAGTAGAATGTCGATCTTTTGTCCCTTCCACTGCTGTCCAGATCAGTGCTTTCCGTTCTTAACAGAAGTTGCGTGTGTTCGTCGAAATCGCTATCCTTCTGAACCGGATCGGCAAGGTGAGCACGTGACAATGGCTAACACACTGCTTGGTATTTTTCTTTTTCTCATTCTCAGTGCGTGCAGCGCACCACACAAAGCACCAACCACTGATGAGCGGGTCGTGCGCCCCGACCGCGGAGAAGTTGAAACCCCCGCAAGGACACCTGAGGCGCAAACCGCCACAACTCCACTAGAATCGAGATGCACCAAACAGCTTAACCACGGATACGCACTGAGAGAACGCATTGACAATGAGTATTGGCAGAGCAGAAGGGATAGAACCTTTCGAGATCGAAGCGATGAATTTACGGCGAGATGGGGGGAAGAAGCCGGACAGTGGTCCGACCAGACAAAAGCCCTACTTCTTCACATTGGTGGGCCGACAGCAAAGAGCCGCTTCCAAAATGCAAAAACACCTATCGGCATGGTGAGCGGAGATCTGAGGTGGAACAATATTAGAAATTTTCTTCGGACGAAATTGGCAGCCTTAGCATCGATTTGCAAAGCACCATAGCATCACCACCGCCGATTCTCGCGTCAGTGTTTGCGCGGTCCATGACGCCTCCTACGGATACGTCCCCACCCGCCGACACCCCGCTACTTCTGCCTTCTTCTGCCACTTCCACGGCGGCACCGGCTGGGGATCAACCCACAAACCTTTCCGCCCCTCACGCGCTTCCTGCGCTAATCCTTCCAATGTTGAAATCCATACCCGAGGCCAGTCCGTATCTCAAACGCGGCATTACCGTGGAGCAATTGGATGTCATCGCGTCAAGAATCAGCGACAATGAGGCCGCCTTGGCGCTGCACCACGCACGAAGCACGCTGTTTCCGTCCATCTCCGCGGCAAGCCGGAAGCAGGCATGCGCACAACCGGCACGGCAGAACGACGGAGCATTGATCAACCCGACCGAGGCAGAGCAGGGTTCAGACATTCAGATTCACCGACCTTCGTTCAGACTCATTTCCGGATTGGGAAATACTATGAGCGCAAGCGGGTCGGAAATGGTTGCACACCTTTTTCTTCTCGCTGATTGGGCGAAAACGGTCAGAGTGGGAGACGGTGCGGCAGGCGCATTCTTTGGTCAAAGATTAGCTGGGCCCTTTCCCTTTCAACAATGACCCTAGAGTAGTATCCGACACCTTCGAGGCGGGCCTGCTCAATACACGGTATTCGACGCTGTCTCCCTCTACTCGGTCTTCCATTGAGAACTTTGCGGCAAGAACTTTCAAAGCGAGAAGGGCTTTGCAAGAACACGTACAGATTGGGGAGACTCAAGGTAAGAGAGAGGGGTCGAGTGACCACGGCAGAAAAATAATTCACTCCCATCCGTCTACACGGTGTCTACATCGGCGACTTGGAAGAGGATTGCGGCTTGTAAGCGGTTGAATTTGGTGGGCCGTGTAGGGGTTGAACCTACGGCCCGCTGATTACGAGAAGTGGGCCGGTACGAACCCGAGTCCATTTCGAAGAGTGCACTTCAACCCCTCAGGGCGCTTATTTGCCGTCCCCCTTCAACTCGATCGTTTCCATGATGGGTTTTGCCAGGTACAGTTTTCCCCACGTGCGCCCGGTAATTTCTTCTAACATTCCTTTCCGCTGAAGCAGCATCACGGCCTGTCTCGCGGTGGGGTTGGAGACCTTGAGGACATGCTCAGCCCGTGAGACGGACATATAGGGGTTGAGAAAGAGTTCATCCAATAACGCCAACGCTTTTGCTTTGTCGCGAAGGCGAGCACGGAACTTTTCACGAAGATCCATCAGGCGGCCAGCCTGTCCCACTGCTTCAAGCGCAATTTCTGTGACGCCGGCAATGAAGAATCGAAGCCAGCTCATCCAGTCTCCGTGAGTTCTGACTCGTTGCAGAAGATCATAGTAGTCTTGGCGATGGGCCTCAATGTATGAGGATAAGTAGAGCAGGGGTTGCGACAACCGACCCCGCTCGATGAGAAAGAGTGTGATCAAGAGCCTTCCTAATCGACCATTCCCGTCCATGAACGGGTGAATCGCTTCAAACTGCTCATGCATGATGGCGCACTGGATGAGGTCGGGGAGTGTATTCCGCTCGTGGAGAAAGCGTTCCCAATCTCCCAGCAAGTCGTCCAAGTATTCCGGTGGCGGAGGGACATAGGGAGCCGTTTCGATGGTGCTTCCTGATGGGCCAATCCAGTTTTGACTTCGGCGAAACTCTCCGGGCGTCGCTCGCTCGCCCCGTACTCCCTTCATCAGTCGCCCGTGCATCTCTCGCACGAGTCTGAGCGAAAGAGGGAGCTTCTGTAACCGTTCGAGACCATGTTCCATCGCCGCGATATAATTTCGTACTTCCTGAACGTCATGATCTTCGGTGCGTTGTTTTGGTTCTTCCATCTCATCTATAAGCAAATCAGATAGGCTGGCTCTCGTTCCCTCGATACGGGAGGACAAGACCGCTTCGCGTCGGACATAAGGGGCGATCAAGAGGTGCGGGTTGGGGAGATGTCGGCCTAGTCCTGAAAGTTCACTGAGGGCTGCATCGGCCCGAGACAACGACAGCACAAACTGGTCATCGTATGTAAGCGTGGGCGGCAGATTGGCTGGAATGAACGCCGTATAGCCTGTGGGTGTCCGTATGGCTTTGCCCGCGCTCGGAGCTCGGAAGTCTTTTGGATTCATAGTGCGGGAATCCTGAATGTAAGGCGACTTTCAAAGCGCTTTTAGCTTTGAAAGAAATATTGCCTATTCTTTCAAAGGAAGAGAGGCTTTGCAAGGACTCTTTCAGACAGGGGGAGTCTTGAGGGAGAGGGGGCAGAGCTTCAACGGCAGAAAAATAATTCACTCCCATCCGTCTACACGGTGTCTACACCGGCGACTTGGAGGAGGACTGCGGCTTGTAACTTGTTGATGTATTTGGTGGGCCGTGTAGGGGTTGAACCTACGGCCCGCTGATTAAGAGTCAGCTGCTCTACCAACTGAGCTAACGGCCCACCGGGTATGTCGTGGCGGATATCTGCGTGCGGCTACTGTTCCTTGCCTCTGTTTGGTGCGCCTGACAGGATTTGAACCTGTGGCCCTCAGCTCCGGAGGCTGATGCTCTATCCAGCTGAGCTACAGGCGCTCCTACAACCAAAGTGGGGACAGTAGCATAGGGTTTTAGCCTCTGTCCAGCAGCAGGATGCTCAAAAGCTCCGCCAGCATCGTTCTCGCATCGCTCAGATCCTCAAAGTACCCCCGAGGGTACGCCTCCGGATCTTCGCTCGCTGCGGCCTTGCTGGACGAACCTTTTGAGCATCCTGCGCGATCTTCTCCCGTTGTCCCAGTCCGCATCAGTCACTCTCGCCGCTGGGACAGTCGGCAATGCCTGACTCAAGCGGGACGGGCGGGAAGCGCGCGACCGGAAGTTCGAAGCTCCGAAATCCACAGCCTTCAGCCTTCAGCCTTCCTCGTCTGTCTGCGGCCTAAGAACCCATAGGGCAGAAATACTTCTTCTCCTGTCGATCTAGTGGTTCGACGATGCATGTCCAAGGCTGCGGCCTCTTCCTGCGCTAAACGATCTTCTTCCTCTCGGAATGAAGAGGGGAGCCGTATGATTGGGATAAAGGTTTGGACGTCGCAGGCGCCATGGGCCATGCCGTGATCTTCTGTCGGGATGCCCATCGATCGGCAGACCAAAGGGCGGTGTTGGTAGACGCCGCAGCGCCCGTCGGCCTCTAGCGCTGGGCAGGGATGATGGTGAAACTCTGTGCCCAATCGGTCGATCTCCCGATCGGACCAATGGTCGAGCAGGTTGCTGCGGGTCAGTTGTGGAAAGGCGGCCTCCATGGCATCGGTCTGTTCGATGGCGCGCTGTTCGATGCGATGGCGGCGATCCGACGGAAGGCCGGCGAGTCCCTGTTGGAGCATATGGACGTCGAGGACTGTGATGGGGAAGGGGCCGATACAGCAGCTGGTGCATCCGAGCCGGCAGGGCACTTCACCGAGCAGGGTGGCGGTGGCTCGCTGGAACCAGTGGTCGGTCTTGTGGTACAGCGGAAGAAGGGTGGGCAGAGTCGGGCCTGACACGGTGGCTTATTCCACTTTAATGGAGAGATCGATGATGAGGTCGCCTTTCGGTGAGTAGAAGCCCTGGTTATCGATCTGGACGATGCCGTTGCACTGGTCTTGGTAGAACTCCAAAATCCATCCGTTGAAGTCATAGCCTTCATCGGTCATCTCATGCTGGGCGAACCGAGTCGTGAGCACGAACCGCGCGCGCTCGACATACTCACGTACGAGGCCTGCCTCGATATCGTCGTGAGCGGAGAGGAGGCCTAGGAACAGCTCCTTCTCTTTATCGAACACGTCCTGATAGGTGCCTCGATCTCTGACACAGAACACCTGAATCGGTTTTCGATTGCGATCGTACCCGAGCGTCACCTGCACCCAGGCCCATTCGTCCAACATGGTGTCGTCCATGTTCGGGGGAGTGATCGGCGCCTGGCCGCGTGAGGTGAGAAATTCCAAGAGTAAACGAAGCGGGGGAGAGTTTTCCTTCTGACAAAACACACGAGCATACTGATACGGCTCTGCCTGTGTCTCGTCAGCCGGTTGGGCGGTCGATGGCAGAATAGGTAGTTCTTTTGCCATGCTAGCAACTCCAGGATACGGCACTCGTGACTCACGAATACGTGACGTATCTGCACTCTACGCTGGCTGGTCTCAAAACTGCAAGAAGTGGGCGAAGGTGTTTCCCTACGCCTGGCCTGTGTTTTTCTGGTTGACAGCCCTGGAGCGCTTGGATAGACTCCCAAAAGTTTTGGCGCATCCCACGACAGGACTATTCATTCATGAATATTCACTGAGTCCGAGCGGAGTCACGAGAGGCGCGTTCGCCACATTTCATCATCATCACCATCATCGTTCTTTAAGGAGGTTCCTCATATGGGTAAATCAATGACCAAGTCGCAGATCGCGGATTATTTGGCGCAGAAGACCGGATTGACCAAGAAGGCATCCGTCCAGCTCATGGACGACTTTGCCGCCTTGGCGTACAAGGAAGCGAAGAACATTTTCGTGATTCCTGGGCTCGGGAAGCTTGTCTTGGCGAACCGCAAGGCCCGCATGGGACGGAACCCGCAGACCGGCGAGGCCATCAAGATTCCAGCCAAGCGTGTGCTCAAGTTCCGCGTGGCCAAAGCCGCTAAGGATGCGATCCTCGGGAAGAAGTAAGCGGAGACCATCCGCTACGCGCCCTCTTCCGGCTTCATTCACGTCGTATACATAAAGAACTCGAGGGCCGGCTCCCCGAAAGGGGGGCTGGCCCTGTCTGTTTCTCGTCATGATTACAGTGATGGGCCGAGCCCGGTTCCTCCCATGCCGTCGTGCCCCACCAGCCTGATCGCATCACCGTCCTGAACCAGTGAATCTTCGCTGGCAATCTTCTTATTGATGGTCACCAGCACTTTTTTCTCGCGAATGAGCTGGAGCAGATGGCGCAACTGAATGCCCTGCCGCTGAATCACCTGGCGGACCGACATGGGGGACGGAACTTCACAGGCGAGGTCCCGTTCGCCGTCGGCGGTTTGAAGCTGGCCCATCAGCGAAATGGTAATCATGATCGGATACTCCTGCTCGTCGGTCGTACTACCAGTCTGGGCGGTCAGGGCGTTGTGCCCGTTGACTCCGTGCCGGTCGCCATTGATAATGCTCGGCCATGCCGTCGTTGGATATCCAAAATCCCGAGATGCCGGATTTACAATTCGTCCTGTTCGTGTCAGCCCTCTGTACGGCTGATCTTGCGACGTGCAATGCCTCGCCGGCACTCCGAGCCATTATCTTCGACCGTTGTTGGTCGCTCATCCATACCGAGGCGCCGCCGACTGATCCCAAGGCGCGGGTGCTCGATCTTCGAGAGGGCACGGAGCTGACGCTGGAGGCCTGTCTGTCGACGGTCCGATCGTTGCTGGCGGACGCCGGCATTCGTTTCCTCACCTGGGACCATCCGGTGAGTGAGCCGACCCACGAGAGCACGCCGGCTGCGAAGCCGTTGATCGATCGGCTTGGGCAATTGTACCCTGATCGCCCTGAGGTCGTCGATCCGGAAAATCCGTCGTCGGGCTAGGCGGGAAGGGGTTAAGGTTTGTAGGCTGAAGTATTCGGATCTTCGAACCGCGACCTTCAGCCTACGATTCGCGGCTGTTTCGCCCTCCCGCGCGTTCCACGCATGGATGAGACGGACAAGAGGACGAAGAGGAGTTTCATGCGCGTCACCACAACCGATATCTCGGACGTATTGCTGATTGAGCCGGATGTCTTCCGCGACTCACGAGGGCTTTTCCTCGAAACGTACCATGCACGTCGGTATGCGGACGCCGGTATTCCCGGCCTCTTTGTTCAGGATAACTATTCACAGTCTCCGCGGGGCACATTGCGCGGGCTTCATTACCAAGAGCCGCATGCTCAGGGGAAGCTCGTGATGGTGGCGGACGGAACCGTCTACGATGTCGTGGTGGATATCCGAAAGGGATCGCCGAGCTTTGGCCGGTGGTATGGACTCGAGCTTTCGGCGGAGAATCGGCTTCAAATCTATGTGCCGCCAGGTTGTGCGCATGGATTCTGCGTGACCAGCGACCGCGCCTCGTTTCTCTATAAGTGCACAGACTATTATGCGCCGGGCGACGAACGGGGCATCGTCTGGAACGATCCGGTCCTCGCCATTCCTTGGCCGGTTGCGACACCCATCTTGTCCGCGAAGGACCGCATCTACAAATCCTTGGCCGAGATGGAGTCGGTGTTGCCGACGTATCGACCGGCGTGATGACGAGCCGCGAGCTCGCATTTCTGGCGAAGTGTATCTCGGGCGAGTGTTTCAGGTTCCAAGTTTCTCGTTTCAAGTTGTTCGTTTCAGATCACTGAAATTCTGGGGTTGAACCTGAAACTAGAAATTTTAAACTAGAAACCAGCTACTCCGTGCCCGAACGACGCGTTAGGCACAAGACCAGCGGATTGGCAATGCGGCAGCAGCGCACATGAATAATAGGCGGCTCTAAGAGCCCATTGATTCCACGAGGGCGGCTATGTTATTCACCGAGGGCATAGTGGTAAGATCCCGGCGGCGGTGACGGCAGATTTCTCAGCATCATAAGGAGGAGGACACAATGGGGAAAAGTTTAAAAGGGACCAAGAGCCACGACAATCTCAAGGACGCATTTGCCGGGGAGTCCCAGGCCAATCGGCGCTATCTCTATTTCGCCCGGCGGGCGGATATCGAAGGATTCCCTGATATCGGCGGATTGTTCCGTGATACCTCCGAGGCGGAAACCGGCCACGCGTTTGGGCACCTGGATTTCTTGAAGGAAGTCGGAGACCCAGCGACCGGGGTGGCGATCGGCAATACCGAAGCCAATCTGAAGTCGGCGGTCGAAGGCGAAACCTACGAGTATACGCAGATGTACCCTGGTATGGCCAAAACGGCTCGGGACGAGGGATTTCCTGAACTGGCTGAATGGTTCGAGACGCTCGCCAAGGCGGAGCGATCCCATGCCAATCGTTTCACCAAGGGGCTCGACAGCCTGAAGCAAGGCTGAGAAGAGCTGAGAGGAGTCAGCGTTCGGCGGTCAGTGTTCAGAAGGGCTGGATGAGGATCCGATTCCTCTCTATCGCTGATCACTGACCGCTGATTGCTTTCTGATTGGAGCCACGTTGAATGGTCTGAGCCTGATCAATCCCATCGACCCTGCCCAGCTCCAGAACAACACGCAGCGTATCTATGAAGTCTGCGATGGCTGCCGGCGCTGCTTCAATCTGTGTCCGTCGTTCAATACACTGCTCGACGGCATTGACCGATATGAAGGAGACGTCGCCAAGCTCACGCCGACCGACCACCATCGGATCGTCGATGAGTGCTATTACTGTAAGCTCTGCTACAACCACTGTCCCTATACGCCGCCGCATCAGTATGCGCTCGATTTTCCTCGCTTGATGATCACGTGGAAGAAGCATCTGGCCGTGACGCGGGGGGTGAGCTGGCGCGATCGGTTGTTGATCAAGACGGATATGATCGGCGCCGTTGGGAGCCAGTGGGCGTCTGTGGCCAACTGGGTCATGGGCCTCCGGTTTTTTCGCGGGCTGATTGAATCCTGGATCGGCGTCCATCGGGAACGGCAGGTCTTGCCATTTTCTTCGGAGACGTTCCTCCACTGGTGGGGGCGCCGCGGGAAGTCACAGGTTGCTGCGTCCGCTCCCAAGAAGGTTGCATTGTTTGGGAGCTGCATGGTCAATTATCAAGCGACGGATATCGGCAAGGCGACGATCCAAGTCCTCGAAAAGAACGGCGTGCATGTTGTGGTTCCCGAACAACGCTGTTGCGGCATGCCCTCGTTTGACATCGGCGATGCGGCGGCGATTCAGCAGGCTGCCTCGGCGAATATTGCGTCGTTTTTACCCTGGGTGGAGAAAGGGTACGACATTGTGGCGCCGGTGCCCAGTTGCAGCTTGATGTGGAAGCGGGAATATCCCGAGATCGTTGGGGGCGATGCGGTGCGGCGCGTGGCGCACCGGACGTTCGATATCAGCGAATATCTCATGAGATTGAAGCGGGAAGGCGTTCTGGCCACAGATTTTCAGCGGAAGCCAGGGCGAGTGGCCTACCAGGTGCCGTGCCATTTACGGGATCAGAATATGGGGTTCCAATCCAAGGAACTGATGGAGTGCGCCGGCGCGCAGGTTGAGGTGATTGAAAAGTGCTCCGGTCACGACGGCTCCTGGTCCGCCAAGACAGAGTTTTTTCCCCTTTCAATGTTAATCGCGCAGAAAGCGGTTCGAGTGATTGAACAGACTCCGGCGGATCTTGTCGCCTCCGATTGCCCTCTGGCGGGCCTACAGCTGGATCAAGCCGGTGCGATGGCCCATGCCGGCGGAAGGCCGACGCAGCATCCGATCCAAATTGTGCGCGATGCCTACGGGTTACCGCGATGAACCTCTTGACCCCCCATGACCTCTTGTCTTTGGCAGAATATGAAGACCAGCGGGAGCAGTTCCGCTCGCAGATCATCGCGCTCAAGCAGCGGCGCAGGATTTTCGTCGGGCCGCTGCTCACGCTCGTCTTTGAAAATCGTCACACGCTACGGTTTCAGACTCAGGAAATGATCCGGGTCGAGCACATTCTCGATCCCCACAAGGTCCAGGATGAGTTGGACGTCTATAATGCTCTCATGCCGGGGGCTGGTGAGTTGAGCGCTACGTTGCTGATTGAGATTACGGAGCAGGACCGGATGAAAGAGTGGCTGGACATGTTCATGGGGCTGGATCATGGCGAAAAAGTGGCGATTTGCGCCGGACGTGAACAAGTATTCGGGCAGTTCGAAGGTGGCCACAGTCATGAAACCAAAATCAGCGCGGTGCATTTCGTCCGATTCCGACCGACCGCGTCGATGACTGCGGCGTTCGCCGACTTGCGCCAGCCGGTTATGCTGACGGTGCGCCATCGCGAGTATCACGCCGAGGCGTCGGTGCCTGGGAGCATGCGGGAGGAGTGGCTTTCCGACTTACAATAGTGTTGAGTTATGAGTGCTGAGTTTTGAGTTGTCCGTTTGGACGAAGTTTCGAACCCAGAACCCAGAACCCAGAACTGGAAACTATGGCAACCGTTCTTCTGACAAAGCGTCTCGAGTTTGCGGCGGCGCATCGCTATTTCAAGCCTGAGTGGGATGAGGCCAAGAACCGCGCAGTATTTGGACTCTGCTATAACCCGCCGGCGCATGGTCACAACTACATGATTGAGGTGACGGTCTTAGGCGAGGTGGATCCGAAGACCGGCATGGTCGTGAATCTCTTTGACTTGAAGCTCATCCTGCTCAATGTGCTGGAAGAATTCGACCACAAGAACTTGAATCTGGATCTGCCCTACTTCACAGACCGGATTCCCACGTCTGAAAACCTGGCTCTGGTCCTCTGGAGCAAACTGGACGGGCAGAAAGACATTGGGCGGCTCCACGCGATTCGTTTGTACGAGGATGAAGACCTGTATGCCGAGGTGACGGCAGCAGCGGGGCTCGACGTGGCCAGTGTCACGCGGCGCTATTCGTTCACGGCCTTGCAGGATGGCCATCAAGGCCGTGAGTGGGATTGCTTTGTGACAGTCCATGGCCCGATTGATCCGGTGACCGGAATGGTCACGGATATCGGCGCACTGGATCGTGTGGTGCAGGAAAAAATCGTGAAGGCGGTGGACCGTCAAGACCTTCGCCACGTCCTCGGCGCCGAGCATGTCACGGGTGTACAACTTGCCGAATGGATTTGGAAGTCGCTCCTGCCCGGTCCCTCGTCGGGTCAGCTTGCCAACGTTCGCGTAGTCCAGTCGCGCGACCTCTCATTTGAGTACGCCGGTTAATCAGCCGGCAGTCGTCCTATCGGAGCGGCGATGAGGAAAAGCCAACTTATGTGTGTGGTGCTGGTGGCCTGTCTCTCATGGGCAGTCGCAGCCTGGCCTGCAGAGGAAAAGGACATTATCGAGAAGACCATCAAGGAAGCCGCCATGGCTTCCGCGACCTTCTCTGAAACGAGAGACAAGCAAGCGGTGTTGAAGCTCTACACGAAGGACTATCTCGGTATTCAGGATGGCGAGACGGAGACGAGGGAGTCGGTCGAGAAGTGGCTCGCGGACTATGAATCGGAACTCAATAAGGGAAGCACCCTCCGTTTTATCAGCGTCGTATCGAACTTGCGCGTAAGGGCACCTGGCCCAACGGCGTGGGCGACCTATGACTACGTGTTTCAAGCGGTCAGAAACGGCGAACTCGAAGGCAGCGACGCTGGTAAATGTACCACCTTCCTCCGCAAAGAAGGCTCCGCCTGGCTGATTCAGCATGAGCATTGCTCCAAAACGCGATTGGTAAAATGACGCCAGGCATGTAGATCTTAGTTTGCGCTTGGGGGAAGCGCAAACTGGAATGGTAATTGCGCGGCGTCCTCTTCGAACGTATCGTGCTCAACCCGATAAAAGTCTCGCCAGCGGTGAGACAATTGCGCCCCTCCGCGCAGAGCCTCTTCAAAGACAGCAAGAAGGTCGAGTTTCTCAATCTCCCCGATGGCCACGCCGAAGTCGATCTTCATGATGGGCTGGCGCAGAACCTGAAAACATTTCTCATTGAGCTCGGCCGTGATTTTTGCTTTGTGGGCTCAGAGTATCCGCTACAAGTGGGAGGGCGTGATTTCGCGCTCGATCTGCTGTTCTTCCATCGCGGCCTGAACTGCCTGGTGGCAATTGAACTCAAAGCCGACCGCTTCGAGCCGGAGTATCTCGGGAAACTCGAGTTCTACCTGGAAGCGCTCGATCCGGAACGTGTCAACGACTTTGAGACACTTGCCCTGGGAGTTTAGTGTACAACCTCCTCTATCTGCGTCGTGATCGCGTGAGGCGAGACGATCACGGGATCTGATGAACCCAAGAGCCCCTCAACTTGTCGGGTAACCCGTCGGTCGTCTTCGATCGAGATCGTGGCTCCTGCGCCATCCTGCGAGGCCGATGCGTCCTTCGGCGGGTTGATCCAGACCGCATGAGGCAGCAGGGGTGGCTGGGGCGGCTTCCTCACGACGCGCTCGGGGTGTGCGGCATAGGCGGCACTGAGCACCCGCTGCCGGGCGTCACGCACCGTCGAGGCCTGCCCGTTGTGGACGGCGGTCGGCGTCATCAGCCCAATGCCGGAGTGGCGATGCTCGCCGTTGTACCAGGAGAAGAACCCCTGGCAGAAGACGCGGGCGTCCGCAAGGCTGCCGAAGCGTGCTGGGAAGTCCGGGCGGTACTTCAGCGTCTTGAACTGGGCCTCCGAAAAGGGGTTGTCATTGGAGACGTGGGGCCGCGAATGGCTTCGCGTCACCCCGAGATCCGCCAGCAACAGCGCCACGGGCTTGCTGGTCATGGACGTGCCCCGATCGGCATGGAGGAACAACTGGCCTGACACGATCCCCTGCCTCGCGCAGGTCTCGGCGATGAGCCGTTGGGCCAGTGCGGCCGACTCGCGTGGCGCGACCATCCACCCCACCACGTATCGGCTGAAGATGTCGAGGATCACGGAGAGGTGGAAGTCGGTCCACTTCACCGGGCCCAGGATTTTCGTGATATCCCAGGACCAGACCTCATTCGGTCCCGTGGCCAGCAGTTCCGGCTTGTGGTCGCTCGGGGTGACGCCGCTGGTTGCGCCGGTCTCGAACCAGCCGGCTCTCCCGAAGGATCCGGTACATCGTGGGGATCGAGCAGAGGAAGGTCCCCTCGTCCAACAGGGTGGCGTACACCTGTGCGGGTGCACGGTCCGCGAATCGGTCGTCGTTGAGCACCGCGAGCACCCGCGTCCGCTCGTCGGACAGGAGGGCCCGGGGGACGAAGCCCGGGCGCCGGGGCCGCGTGCTCTTCGGGTGCTGCCGTCGGTAGAAGCTCGCCCGCGCCACGGACAGGGCCGCGCACGCGGGGGCGATCCCTCCCCCCGTCCGCTGTTGCGCGACCACCGTCATCAGTCCGTCTCTCCGTGCCGCTGGAGTGCGATCCCCAGGATCTCGGAGACTTTTTTTTGGAGTTCGACCAGGGCTTCGGCGCGCTCCGCACGGGCGGTCAGCCACCGCGTCTCCTGCTCCAATGCCGCCACCGTCGCGGCCAGCGGATTCGTCGCCTTCGGCACCGGGCCTCGTCTGGCGGGGGTGAGTCCCATGAGCTCCTTCGCCCGCCGCTGTTTGCGCCAGAGGCACAGATGGGAGGTGTACAAACCCTCCCGCCTCAGCACGGCACCAATCTCTCCTGGCTCCGTGCAGGCATCGGCTTCCCGCAGGACCCTGAGCTTGTACTCGGCCGTAAACCGTCGCCGTGTCGCCTTCGCCAGGACTTCGACCCCCCGCTGCCGATCATCCAGCACCACTGCGGAACTCTGTGCACTCATGTTGAGAATCCTTGCTCGCCCTGCTCAGTAAACTCTCTGCCGCTGACTGTCTCACTCATCTTGACACGGAGGGCGTGGGCCAATATTGCACAGAGCAAGCCGTTGAACCGTGCGCGTACTGAGGCGTCATGGTCGGGATACTCGTCATTCCAAACTTGCTTGTTTCTCTTCATTAGCAAGCTGTTGACAAAGTCCGCCCGTGTTATTGGAAGATTACGGCTGAGGCTAAGGTTCGGCAAACAAGAACCTGTTCGACGCTTACCCTTAACCTCGACCTAACAGGCTGCGGAAAAACTCGATTATTGCGTCATACGTCGCGATTCTCACAGAGGCTCTTTCGCGTCAGAATAGCCCGCAGGGTGCGCAAAAAGGCCAGACTTCTCACCCGCCCAACCCCGGCGACTAGTTCACCCTCCCGCCTGAGTCTGCCGAGACAGACTCTTTACCCCCGGACGCGCCTTGTCCCAGGCAAGGCCGCAGCGAGCGACCAAAATATGATCCGTCCGAGCTTGCTCGTGTATATTGTCCCTGGGATGGCCCGGATGAGTCCCCCACTGCGCGCGTCCAACGAGGCCCTTCCGAGGGCGCGCGTTGCGCGAGCACAGGGGACTCACCGGACCATTCCATCCCCTGCTGGCGGACTTTTTCCGCATCCTGCTAAGCCTTCTTCATTCGTTGCGGCCTTGCGGGGCAGCCTGGTTGCTGCCTATCGTCGCCAATTCAGACCGCGGTGATGTAGTTGTTGAGCAGCCGACAGCCAGCGAAGAGTGTTGCCTCTTCATTCCGAATCCAGCGACTGATGACACCCAGGTAGGTGAGTGTGTCCGCAACCGCCTTGATGTCTTGGACTCCGGTGTCTGATTGGGCCTTGGTGGGATTCACGGGTTCCCCGCGCTCGATCAGGTAGCACAGCAGCCGCCGCTCAGGGCCCTCGCCGATTTCGGCCACCAGGCGCTGCACGAATGGCTCCCACTGGCACCGACCCGCCGCAACGGCATCGTCCCCCCTATGGTCCTTATAATGGAGAAGCAGCTTCGTCAGGTAGGGGTGGTTCCCCGTCCACGCGGCGAGGTGAGAATCCGTGTCTCTGCCGATCAGCTGTCGCGTCTCCCCATCGAGCAGGACTGACAGGGGAAACAGGCGAACGTTCGGGCAGGCCTCTGTTCCGGAGTGGCCAAGCAACGTCCGTAGTCGGCGGCCCCCGGTCACGACGAGGCCGGCTGTTCCCGCCGCCGACAGGCGTTCGAGCAACGGTCTGATCGCCTGGTCCGCGACATCGTCCAGATTGTCCAGGACCATGATCGATCCGGGCGGCACATCGAGCCGGGGTGACGGATCTGTGCCACAGTCCACCTCGACCACTGTGCGGTCCGACAGTCCCTCCAAGGCGGTGCGAACCAGCGAGGTCTTCCCCAGCTTCGGTCCGCCGATCACCGCCAGCGATTCGCCCCTCGCGATACGGCCACGCAGGTTCTTGACGAGCCCGCTGCGACCGATGAACGCATCTCCGGTGGCGGGACAAGGGATGAACGGCAGGATGGACATGGCCCACTGTACCACGCCTGGTTGATCCTCGAATGCGCCTGTCGAACGAGGCCCTTGATAGGGCGCGCATTCCACGAGCACAGGAGACTACCGGGCTACCCTCTGGATCAACGGCGCCTTGAGACGGCTGAGATAGTCTTGCCAGAGAGTCGTCGGGTCCTTGTCAAAGATACCGAGCGAATCTGGCGGCAAGATCGCCCAGGCCCCCACAAGCATCTCAGCTTCCAGCTGCCTTGGAGCCCAGGCGGCAAACCCTGCAAAGGCCCGGAAGGTTTCGGTCGGCTTGGCCTCTGTCACGATACGTTCAAGAGCCTTTGGTGTGCGACCCAGATAGACCCCGTCGAAGACCGATCGTGCATCCGCTGGAGGCTCCTTGAGTCGGAACAGCAAGAGAAAGCGGGTTGGTTCGACCGACCCACCAGCAAACAGCCGGTAGCTGGTCCCCTTGAGCACGGAAATGTCCGGCAATGCCTTGGACAGAAGAACGTTCGTGGAACGATTCAGAATAAGCCCAACAGTTCCCCCAGACCCATGCTCCACGACCAGCACAACAGCTTGGCGGAAGTTCGGGTCATCCAACGAGGGGCTGGCGACTAAGAGCACGCCTTTCCCAACCGACGACGGCGCGAACTCTGTGCTCGCCGGAGCGGGTGCCGCCTGCAGGAGGGTCAGGAGTCCGACTATCAGGACGCTCGCCATGGCTCTCCAGGCACCAGTGAGATCCGGCGCGATCGAGTAGGCAGACGGAGGCAACAGGAAGGAGCGTCCCAACTCAAGAGCCTTCAAGGCTTGTCCCTTCACATTCGAGAGGGGTCTTTCCACCATGTCCTGATCGACGGGTACTGGTACAGCTTACATTGTGTGGGGCGCGGTAAGGCAGGTTCCTAACAATAGTCACTCGATAGGCCTCAACGTGGCGGGGGACCGGCTGGACTGCCTCCGTCTCTCCATGTCCTGATCGATCACCTTCAAGGCATCCAACTGGGCCTCTAACTCCGCAATGCGCTTCTCTTGATCTCTGATTTGTCGATGAAGGGACTGCACGACGCTTGCGTTGACGGTAGCTCGATCGTTTTTCTTGTCTGATGAACTGACGGGCAAGATTCCGCACGAGCCCAGGGCAACGGCCAAACACAGACTACCTCCCAGGCTGATCCAGGCTTTTCTCCATTTCACGCTCATGGTCTTACGTGTGCCCCTTGACCCCACATCCCGCAAGCACATTCAGGATTTTGACGAGTCCTCAAGAAGTGAAATAGGGATAGGCTACTTATTGCTAGCGATCGTGTCAACTTATTCGGCAAGAGCAATACCAGCATTCATAGGATTACATGATCAGTATCCCACCGATATTTAACTGGCCCGACGAAAGGGAAGCAGCCAGACCGTCCTTCACAGCGCGCATTGAGGAAGCACATTCTGATCGTGCGGTCTCAGCGAGCAAGAAGGATCGTCTAGCTGTTCCCCTACCACCCCTTCAAGCTTGCTCATTATCTCTCAAGGATGGGGCCTGATTGATCTTCCACTGCGCCTGTCGAACGAGGCCCTTGATAGGGCGCGCATTCCACGAGCACAGGAGACTCACGGGCTACCCTCTGGATCATCGGCGCCTTGAGCGCGGCGATCTCCGGCAATGCCGTGGACAGAAGAACGTGCGTGGAGCGATTCAGAATATGCCCAACAGTTCCCCCAGACCCATGCTCCACGACCAGCACAACAGCTTGGCGGAAGTTCGGGTCAGCCAACGAGGGGCTGGCGACTAAGAGCATGCCTTTCCCAACCGACGACGGCGCGAACTCTGTGCTCGCCAGAGCCGGTGCCGCCTGCAGGACGGTCAAGAGTCCCTCGAGCAGAAAACTCGCAATGGCTCTCCAGGCGCCAGTGAGATCCGGCGCGATCGATTAGGCAGACGGAGACTGCATAGGGAAACCTATTGTGGACAGGCTACGGTTGGGCCGGTTGCTATGAACACTTGGCGACAGGCTACGACTCGATGCAGTTGGTGTCAACACGAGTCTGGGAAGCACAGGGTCAGATCTTGTCGCCGAGCTTGTCCATGTTTCTCTCTCAAGAGGGCGCTTGGATGAGTCCACAACTTCACGCATCCCCTCTGTGCCAATATCAGTGGGACACGTTGCCTCTCTTCAATTAGAGTAGCGGGCGGAGAGGAGCACCCCTCATGCATGCTGACAAGACGTACGACAGTCGAGGACTCGGGGGAGCCCGGCGGGCGATGCCCGGGGACGAGTTCCCCCAAGGGACTGCCTTATCCCGACCCGCCGTGATCGCCCGACCGGACCCCGAGGTGGCTGCCACGCCGACCCGGCGCCGGTTCACCGCGGAGAACACGCTGCGCATCCTGACATTGGCCGATGCC
>Ga0163151_10001350_pt1 | contig 41527 bp, 30 predicted proteins | sample OliLakLV19MP5IB2_FD_145596 | JGI IMG/M metagenome (GOLD analysis project Ga0163151, IMG submission 145596) | Freshwater microbial mat bacterial communities from Lake Vanda, McMurdo Dry Valleys, Antarctica - Oligotrophic Lake LV.19.MP5.IB-2 | ecosystem: Environmental > Aquatic > Freshwater >...
GCAGGACGAGGACGTAATCCTTGTACTGGCTGGCGTCCATGCCGCCGCGGAGTTCGTCGCAGGATTGCCAGAGGGAGGAGTAGAGTTCGGATTTTTTGATTGGCACGGGGTGTGATGGGTGGCGGAGCGTGTGAAATGGCCTGGGGCCGCAGGTTTAGGTACGCATGGCCGGTAAAGGGGCATTGTATCGTTTGCGGGTGGAATTTGGGCGGGTTGGGCGTATTAGTCGCGGATGGCGGCGGGGCTGGCGGCGCGGAGGGCATTCGAGCCACGGCTCGTGAACCCGGAGCGCCTCGGCCAACGCCAACGCTTCCGCCTCGGTTAGTTTCCGCTCCGTGGACGGGGCCAGCAAGTTCGGGCAGTTGGGCGGCGGGGACTGTACTGGTACTCGGCCTTGGGGATGAGGGGAACGGAGCCTTCGGCCGCGATCTTGGCGGGCGGGTTATTCTTCCGGGTCGCCTCGGGAAAGCGGTCGTCGCTAATATTTTTCAGTCCGGTATACGCGGGCGCGGCCGGCGACTTCTGCTTTTTGGCCATAGTCTAAATTAGTCTCTACGATTGTATGTTGTTGGACCCCGCGTTGTCCGCTCGCAAGGTGCGCCTAAAGGCCATGTCACCGGCGCGCCTCGACCACTGATTCTGACTCACCTTCGCTGGAGATGTCGCACGACGCATCGATAGCCTATCGTCGTCCCGCCGGCTGAGCACTTCGGCGGAGCGGCGAAGCGAAACACCAAGTCAAGCCCGAGGCGCGGAACATTTCTGGACGGTTATGATTTTGCCGGGTTGCCTGGTGATGGCGCTTGTGTTTGACTTAAGATCATGACGCTTGACGCAGAAATAGTTTGGAGAATGTGTGCGGTCATGCGTCTCGATGAGGCTCACGCATGACCGCCCGGCAGAGTACCCTCATTAGGATCCTCGGTCGATTGAAGGGTGGCGCCTCGAAGCTCCATCTCGTGAAGCTTGCGTTCCTGCTGAGCAAAGAGTCCTTAGCTCCGCCTCGCAGCGCTGTCTACGAGTTCGTGCCCTACAAGTTCGGACCGTATTCATTCACGCTCTATTACGACCTGGCGCAGCTCGCCCGAGAGGGTTGGGTGGAGTCGACGAATACCGACGTTCGGCTGCTCAACTTCCGGAAGGACGAGCCGCGCGATTTGGCGTTTGGATTTGCAGGCGAGATCGACCGCATTCTCGACGAATACTCCGGCGTGCCGGTGGGGGCGCTCGTCGCCGATGTCTACCGCCGTTATCCCTGGTACACGGCGAACAGCCAGGATCTCGCCAAAAGAGCCGTCAAATTGCCCCAAGCTCCGGTCGCCGTCTACAAGGCCGGTTACGAGGGTCTGATGGTCGACGGATTCATGGACAGCTTGTTGAGGTCCGGCATCGCACAATTGATCGATGTCCGATGCAATCCCGTCGCTCGCCGCTACGGCTTCCACAAGAGCACCCTCCAGCGCGTCTGCGCCGACCTCGGCCTCGACTATGCGCACATCCCAGATTTGGGAATCCCCTCGGAACGGCGCCAGGATCTCGGCGGGCAGAAGTCCTACGCGAAGCTGTTCGACTGGTACGAGTCGGAACTTGGCACGGGCAAGAAGGCCGCCGTAGCCCAGGCGATGGGGTTGGTCAAAACGAAACCGAGCGCACTAATGTGCGTGGAAGCTGATCCGGCGTGTTGCCACCGGACGCGGCTCGCGATTCACATCGCCACATTGAGCGGACTTCCAGTCGTGGAGTTGTCAAGTGACGAAGCTTGTCGAATATCAGTCCACTGATGTACTTATCACTGTCATGACCTACCCGCACCCTTCGCGCGGGTATTCGGAACTTGTCTGCACGGCGGGAATTCACCCGATCGCTCGAATGGGTCCGCCTGTATCCGATCGATTACCGGTACCGCGCCAGGAGCCAGCAGTTCCGGAAGTACCAGTGGATCAACGTTGGGTTGGCCGGCCGCGGCGCCGGCAACGACAAAAGGCGTGAGAGCCGCCGGCCCGATCTCGACTCAATCCGTATCCTAGGCGAACCGCTCTCGAAAGGCCACTCCTGGCGCGAACGGCGGGAGATCATCGACAAAATGCCGGTGCGTACGGTGAAACAACTCAAGGCGCTGTACGCTTCCGAAAAGACCTCGATCGGCATTGTGAAGCCTGCCGGGATGATCGACATCGAGATCGAACCGATCGATCCAGAATGGAAGCCCGAGTGGCAGGCTCTCTTCAAGCAGTTCACCCTCTTCGGCGATGCGCCGAAGGACCTGGCGAAGATCCCGTTCAAGTTCAGCTATGTCTTCAAGTGCGAGGACAACGACAAACCTCACCATGCGATGATCGAGGACTGGGAACTCGGCGTCCTCTATTTGAAGGAGCGTGACCGGAAGGCGAGCGAACATCAGGCGGCCCAGAGTGTGAAGGAAAAGTACCTCTCCCTGTTTTCCAAGGAACGTGATCCGCTTTTATTCATGGGCACCACTTTCCCATGGAACGCCTGGGTGGTCATCGGCGTGTTCTACCCGCCGACACAGTTCCAGGGAATGTTGGACTTCGAGTCGTGACACGGCGCCCGGAACCGCTCGCGGAAAGACACTCGCGGAAAGACCGTTGAATCCGGGTCGGCGAACAGCGAGCGGTTCACGTCCTCCCGCGCCGCCACCTTCAGGATCGCCCGCGTGCTGACCCGCTCGTGGATGTGCAGGGCGACGGGATCGACCGAGAACGATTTGCCTCGCGCTTTCCGGCCCACTCCAGCCACGGCTCGTGAACCCGCAGCGCCTCGGCCAGCGCCCAGGCTTCAGCCTCGGTGAGCTTCCGCTGCGTTGCCTGGGCCAGCAGTTCGGGCAGTTGGCCGGCACTGCCGGTTGGATCGAAACGGAGTTCCGGCGGGCGGCGCGGACTGTACAGGTACTCGGCTTTCGGGATGAGGGGAACGGAGCCTTCGGCTGCGATCTTGGCGGGCGGGTTGTTTTTCCGAGTGGCGTCGGGAAACCCGTAATCGCTGACACTCTTGAGTCCGGTATCCGCGGGCGCAGTCGCCGGCTTCTGCTTCTACGTCGCGCACGCAACAGCCCCAAAAAGAGGAATAATGATATACTCGCCACGATCTAACGCTCGCTCTGCGGGGAGAGCAATTTACGAATCTACAAGGAGACTCTCAATGGGAGATAGACATCAAGGATGCCGTGCGGCTAAACAAATCGCGAGGTTGATTGCCTTTTTCGCCGCCGTGGTTTCGTTGGTTGGCCAAGATTATCGAGGCCGAATTCAAGGCTCGGTAGCAGACACATCCCAAGCTGTGGTTGCCGGCGCAACGGTTACTTTGGCGAACGTCCAAACGGGTGTTTCGAGTGCCCGGCAAACGGGAGGCTCCGGACGTTACCTGTTCGACTTGGTTCTGCCTGGCACATACACAGTGACGGTGCAGTTGACGGGATTTCAGCGGTTCGTCCAGGAGAAGGTGATTCTGCAATCGCGCGGCGACATTACGGTTGACGCCGTGCTGCGTCCCGGGGATGTTCGAGAGGCGGTGACCGTTACCGACCAAGCCAGCACGGTTCAGTTCAACACGAGCAAGCTGGAAACAACCGTTGACCAGGCGCTCGTCAGCAACCTGCCGCAAATGTCCCGCAATCCGCTACTGCTGGCCCGGCTGGATCCGGCTGTGGTTCAAAGCGACACGGCGCGCGAAGTTGAGCCCTATTTTTCCTGGTCCGGTAATCGCCAACAAATCGGCGGGGGCCGCAACTTCTCCAATGACCTGCTGATCGACGGCAGCCCTATCGGCATCGGTTACAAGACCAGCTACATGCCGTCGCCCGACGCAGTGCAGGAAGTGGCCGTGCAACAGAATACGGTGGACGCCGAGTACGGCCACTCCGGCGGGTCGGCTGTCACGCTGACGATGAAGAACGGCACGAATGCCTGGCACGGCAATGCGTTTCACCAAGGGCAGTACCCTTGGGCGAACGCGCTTGAGAATCGTGTGTTCCGCACCATCAATCAGGGCCGTATTCATATGTACGGCGGCACGCTCGGCAATCCGATCAAGAAGAACAAAATCTTCAACTTTTTCGCTTATGAACAATGGAGGAAGACCGATCCGAACGACTTGATCCATACATTGCCTACCGACCGGGAACGTGAGGGCAACTTCTCGCAGTCGCTCAACGCCGTGGGCGGGTTGCGGACAATTTACGATCCATTCACGACGCAGACTTCCGCGGATGGAGGGACGGTTACGCGGATGCCACTGCCCGGGAACGTGATTCCCCGGTCCGCGCAGGATCCGATTGCGACGCTTTATATGAGCAAGTTATGGAAGGCCAACCGGCCGGGCCAGGGTCCGTATAACATCAACAACTATTACGTCCCGCTGCCGATCCGGTATGACTATCACAACATCTCAAACCGTACGGACTACACGGTCAACGACAAACTGCGTTTCTTTGGGCGTTACAGCAAACTCTGGACGCCGGTGACGACTTCGAATCCGACGGGTTCGGAGTACTATGTCAACGACCGGGGGAGCCAGCGCGACGCGCTACAGATTTCCGGTGACGCGGTCTACATGCTCAGCGCGAGAACGATCATCAACGTAAACGCCACCTATCACAGTTTCGTGGATGCGTCGAAATATGCCGAAAGCGCAAATGTCAACTGGGACAAGATCTGGCCGAACAACCCTTTCTACAAGACCATTTTCGACAACAAGGCAGTGCCGCAGTTGCTTCCGCGCATGTCCATCATGGGTACGGGCACGGGCGAATACTGGACGGCCATGGGTCCGCGGGGCGGGACGTGGAACCAGCGGCCGACGGCGGACAGCGTGAGCGTCAAGCTGGCGCAACAGGTGGGCAAGCATTATGTGAAGTTCGGCGCCGACACGCGCGGCACTCGCACGACCAGCCTGATTGTGAGCAACAATCCGGGGTTCGGGTTTCAAGCCGACGCGACCTCGGCTACATTCGTGAATCCGGACCTTCGCACGTCGGGTGATGGTTATGCCACGTTCCTGATGGGCGCGGTTCAGCCTGCCGGCGGAGGCGCCGACAGTTGGGACAGCGGTGCGACGTCGATGACCGCGACCATTCTGCCGCAAGGGCAGAACCGGTTCTACGGCGCGTTCATCAACGACGACTTCAAGGTGAGCCGCAATCTCACGATCAATGTGGGGTTGCGTTACGAGTACGAGACGGCGTATACGGATCCGCAGAACCGTCTGACGCGGCCGCTCGACCTGACTTCGCCGATTCCAGAGATGCAGGGTGCCGGTGCACCGCAGATGCCGGGGGAAGTCGGGCAGTTCTACAAGGGGCCGACGATTCTGAACGGCGCGTTTCAGTTTGCCGATTCGAATAACCGGGGACAATGGAACGCGGGTAAAGGCGGATTATCGCCCCGTATCGGCATGGCTTACCGCGTCAACGACAAGACGTCTCTGCGCGTTGCGTACGGCCGTTATCTGACACCTTGGACAGGCGGAACGTTCAACATTTTCGACACCATCTATGCCGGCTACAAGAACGTCACCGGCGCATACCCGGCAGTGCAAGGTGTGCCGCAAGCACGTCTGCGGGACCCTTTCCCCGCTTCAGCGCCAGTGGTCCCGGCCTACGAGCAGAGGCTGGGACGATATACCGGACTGGGAGACAACCTCTCCTTCGTGGCCGGCGATCGTCCGCGCAGCTACAGCGATCGCATCAACTTCTCGTTCCAGCGCCAGTTGGCACAAAACATGGTGCTCGACGTGACTTACTACCTCAACTTGTCGAGCCAGAACATTGGCGGCTTCAACGTGAATCAGGTGGATCCGCGCGTGCAATATGAGTTTAAGGACTCGACCAACCGCGCCGTCAGCAACCCGTTCTTCAACTTCGGCGCCGTGGAGAAGTTCCCCGGCGCGTTGCGCTTCCAGCGGAACGTGCAGCTCACCTCCTTGATGCGGCCCTATCCGCAATACGGCAACCTCAATGCCATTGACGGGATAAATGGAGGCTCCTCCCGATACCAGTCCTTTCAATTGCGGTTGAACCGCCGCTTTGCTAATGGATACAGTGTTCTTATGGGCTACAATTACGCCCGTCAGCAAGACGAGGTCTTCTACAACGACGTCGACGCCTTCCTGCGCAAGTTCACCTGGCAGGAGAGTGACCTGCCTCGCAGCCGCCTCTCGCTTGCCGCCACCTGGGAAGTGCCGGTGGGCCGCGGCCGAGCGTTCCTTAGCTCTATGCCGCGGGTGTTTGATTTGGCGATTGGCGGTTGGGACGTGACGGGGCTGATGACCTGGCGCACCGGCTTCTATGTCCGCTTCGGCGGGTTGCAGGTGACTGGGGATCCGCACGTGGACAACCCGACTCCGGGCAAGTGGTTCAACACCGCGGCGTTTTCGAGGCTGCCAAACTTCACTGCGCGATCGAATCCTTGGCAATATGACGGCATAACCAACCCGGGCTTGTTCAATCTCGACACGTCGATTGTGAAGCGGATGCCGATCACCGAGCGTGTTCGCGGGGAACTGCGTATGGACGTGTTCAATGCGGCCAACAACATGACGTGGGCCAACCCGAACACCAATGTTAACAGCAGTCTATTTGGCGTCACCAACAACACGCTGTCCGCCACATTCGGGCGGCGGGCGCAACTTGGGCTGAGGATTGAGTTCTAGGGCTATTCATCAATTGGCGCAAAACGTATCCGGTTGCGGTTCGTGGAGGCCGGGATCTCCTGGTTGGCCGGGGGCCGCAACCGGTCTTTGCGCGTGGTTGCTGTTGGGGCACTTGCTGGCTGGGGTGTGGTTTGCGAGGGCGCAAACCACACCCCAGCCAGATCTGCGTGTTGCGGCGCGATTGGATGAGGAGGGGAAGTGCGCCGCATCGGAAGCGCTGTACCGGCGGGCGCTGGCGGGCGGTTCGCCCACGGTGGTGTTGTGGAACAACGCAGGGAATCATTATGTGGCGTGCGGCGAGCCGGCCAAAGCGCGGGAGTATTTCCCGCTTGTGTTGAAGCGGGTTCCGACGCATGGGAAGGCGAATCTGCAATTGGCGCGGCTGGCGGTGGAGGCGAAAGATAACGGCTCGGCTGTTAAGTATCTGGGTGCAATGGGGGCGGTGAAAGAGCCTGGGCTGCTGGCTGAGACGGGAGCGCTCTATGGGCGGGCGGGTTGTTTTTCCGAGGGGCGTCGGGAAACCGGTAATCGCTGACATTTTTGAGTCCGGTATCCGCGGGCGCGGTCGTCGACTTCTGCTTTTTGGCCATGTTGGATCAGTCTCTACGATTGGATGCCGTTGCCACCGCGTTGACCTCGAACCGGGTTGATGTACCTGCCCACGATACACTAGGGTTATGATTGTGTTCCTTAACGTCCGCAGCATCACCGGTGCGAAGTTCAGGCGCGCGAAGCGCCCTCTTTTGCGCCGGTTAACCCGCGGGACTGGGCGGCGGCGTGGTACGGCACGAAGAACCAGTCCCCGGGCTTGAGAACATTTCTGATACATTTTGTTCTGAGCCATGTCAGAAGCCGATCTACCAAAGTTGCCTGATTTCGACCGCCCGCCGGTGGTGGAGACGTTATTGTCGGCGCAGTTTGAGTTGATTGCGGGAATGAGTACCGTACACTTTGGCCTTTTCTGGCAGCGGATCCGAGACGAGTTTCCAAGGACAGAGGAAAGGCCCGCGTTAGAGCCCGCATTCGAACGATTCGGAGAGCGGCCAAGGCGCGACCGCCGCTTCCGTATTGAAGTGCGCGAAGACGCTCGTCCGCAGCGGATGTGGTTTGTCAACGAGCCGGGTATCCAGATGATTCAGTTGCAGATGGACCGATTCATCAAGAATTGGCGGAAGACGGGCGACGATGAGGTTTACCCCCGATACGAACAGGCCATCAAGCCGGGGTTTGGACGAAGATCGCTTGTTGCGGCGCGTCCCGCCGAATTGGTTGGTTGGCGAGGGTGCGTCGGCTCGCCCTTCGTCGGCGGTATTCAAAAAACCGGAACTATCAGTGAACATTGAATCGCTGATGGTGGAACAAGGCCGTCCGCTTGAGTCGACGATTGAGAAGTATCCAGGAGAGTTTCTGACTGCCATCCGGGCGCGCGAAGTACGGAAGTTCTCCCATCCGATTGTCAAGGACACGGATCCGCCGAACGATCCCGCGCATGGGTTAGTGCTAGGCAAAAAAAGGACAGTTTTGCGAACGCGATGGTTCGGTGTCACGCGTGGATCGTCGCACGGCAGTGAAAGTGAAACCTAAGCGTTGAAGAAAAGCACGTCCGAGGCCAAACCTTCGCAGGCGATTATGGTCCTTCACGCCGCCCGCGAAGAGCAAAGTATCTTAGGTCCGACTCGGAGGGAGAATGATCCCGCAACCGGCTTCAAAAGAAAACTCCGCTGCCCTACCCGCCATCTCACCGAGGTTGCGCCGCGGTTCCCCGCGTTCGTGACCAGCCCGCAAGCGGCTATAGGGTTGATCGACTTTTTCGCGGCCACCAACAGCAATCGGTACATGCGCGGCGCATACCTCAAAAGCGGCGGACCGGTTTTTGGCGTCAGGCAAGGCCCGCGACGTCACTGACTTGGCCCGGCGGCAATCCCTCACGTCTCCGGCTAAGTCGAAGAACTGAGCCAGAGCCATTCCGCGCCGACCGGGAAACAACACTTGGCGGCGGTGCCGATGCTCTTTGACTACCGCATGGTAAAGCAGGCCATACCGAGCAACCCGGCTATCCGAATGCGCGGCCGGAAACATTCGGGGAGGACGGGCAAGACGCCGATTCTTTCGGAGGAAGAAACCCGAGAGCTTCCGGATTCGATCAAGCCGCCATCTTGGTGATCGCCCGCGTGCTGACCCGCTCGTGGATGTGCAGGACGACGGGATCGACCGAGAACGATTTCGCCTCGCGCTTTCCGGCCCACTCGAGCCACGGCTCGTGAACGCGCAACGCCTCGACCAGCGCCCAGGCTTCAGCCTCGGTGAGCTTCCGCTGCGTTGCCTGGGCCACCAGTTCGGGCAGTTGGCCGGCACTGCCCGTAGTATCGAAGCGGAGTTCCGGCGGGTGGGTTGTTTTTCCGAGTGGCGTCGGGAAACCGGTAGTCGCTACCATTTTTCAGTCCGGTGTCCGCGGGCGCAGTTGCCAGCTTCTGCTTTTTGGCCATAGTCTAAATTAGTCTCTACGATTGAATGTTGTTGGGCTCCGCGTTGTCCGCTCACGAGGTACGCCTAACGGCCATGTCACCGGCGCGCCTCGACCACTGATTCTGACTCACCTTCGCTTGAGCTGTCGCACGACGCATCCATAGCCGCCTACCGTCATCCCGCCGGCTCAGCACTTCGGCGGAGCGGCGAAGCTAAACACCAAGCCAAGCCCCATGCGCGGAACATTTCTGGACGGTTATGATTGGTGTACGGCGGAAAAGTGACGGATCAGGCGGCGATAGCGCCATGCCTCCTTTCCCAGAAGTCCTCAGATCTACCACTGAGATGGCAGCAACGGAGGGCGATGATGGCGTTGGCGCCCTTCAGTGTCCAATGCATACCGGCGCGTTTTAGGCGGGTGCCATGAGTCAGGGACCAGGACGGCCCATACCCGCTTCGCCGGGCTGGGCGCAACGGCAATTCGGTTTACCGCGCTGGCGAAAGCGATGCGTAAGACTTCCCGGACGCAGATCGCCAAGTCCGGCAATCTGGGTCTTGATGCTCTCACGTTGAGCTAATAGCTTGGGCACGGTTGGATCGGCCATTGAATTAGTGCTCCTTGCCTGACAGCGTCTAACACTGTCAGATACAGAGTCGATTTCCCTACCGGTTCCGCCCTTCTGATTCAAATCACTCTTGCGCCATGCACCCGATGGTCAGCGCCGCCGTCGCCAGTTGCGAGTTGGCGAACTCGGCGAAGGCGCGGGAGAAGGTCGACTCGTGGGGGATCTGGCGGGCATGGGTCCAGCCGCAAAGCCGGCGAAGCGTGGCGTCGTTGGCCAGGACTTCGAGCAACTGGCGGGTGTGGACGAAGCCATAACACTCTTGGCCAGAAAGGCGCGGGCAATCGATTGCCGGTCTTTGCTGGGGCGGCCATTCCACCGGCCGGAGGGCAAGAACCTGGCGATGGGAACCATGGCGCAGACGGCGATAAAGAGGGCGCCACGGTCGGAAATGGGGCCCAGCACTGGTTCCAGGCGAGGGAACAGTTCCTGCTGCAAGATGCGGGTGAATGGAGAGAGTGGCGCGGTAAGGGTGTTTGGCATGGGGCTTCGCACCCGCCGATGGAAAGGCGATGCGTTTGGTAATGATTGAAGCCTCAATTCTAGCCGACTTGCCCTTTAACTCTCGATGGCCTGAGTCCGTGAATTAACGCTGCGGCAGAAGATGCTGGCCGGGCCGGAGGCACGGCTACTTAATCGCCTGCCCCACGCGAATCTCATCAGAGGCGCGCTTAACGACCAGGTCGCCGTCGCGGAGGTTGCCGAAGACTTCCGTCAGGTCGCCGGCGGGGCCGCCTTTCGACACGGGGACGTGTTCGGCGACGCCGCCGTTGTTGCGGATGACGAACATCTTTTCCGTAGTGGTGACGACAGCGGTTGGCGGGACCAGGATGGACCCTTTGGTCTTGCGGACGGGCCACGTCACCTCGGCGTACATGCCCGGGGCCAACGAGCCGGACGGATTGTTAACGTCGAGTTCGACCGACATGGTGCGGGTGCGGGGATCGACGACGCGGGCAAGGCGAGCGACCGTGCCCGTGCCGGAGAGGCCGCCCTGGATGGTGAACGGCACTACGGCGCCGCGGACGATGCCGGATACTTCGCCTTCCGGAACGGCCACTACGGCGCGGAGGCGGGAGATTTGTTCGAGCCGCAGGAGGGCCGGGGCAGTGGGGCCGGCTAACGCGCCGGGATGCACTTTGCGTTCGGTGATGACGCCGTCGAAAGGAGCGGTCATTTTTAGGAACTGCAACATTTCGTTCAACCCGGCGGCCGCCGCGCGGGCGGCGGCCGCTTGGGTTTGAATGCTGCGGATTAGCGCCTTTTGCGCGTCGACGGCTTTATCCGCTTGCACCACCTCATTGGCCGCGATAGCGCCGGGTGTCTTCGAAGCTTCGCGGAGTTTTTGCATTGTACTTTCGTTTGCCGCCAGACGCGCTTCGGCTTCGAATCGCTGGCTCTCGACGGCCAGCGCCTTGGCCTCGAATTCGCTCAACTGCGCCTTCATTTCGGGGGCGGAAAGCTCGACGAGCAGTTCCCCTTTTCTGACGATGCTGCCGCGGTCGACCAGCACTCTTTCGACGAAGCCGGGAACGCGCGCGACAAGGTCCACGGATTGGTAGGGTTGCAGTTCGGCGGGGAGCTTGAGCTTGCGGTCAAGTACCTTGACGACGACCGGCGCCGTCTCCTGGGCGGCAAGGGTGGCCGCGAGCAGAATGCAGAGAAGGAGATTAAGAGCGTTCATAGTAGCTACTCATGGGGTCGTTCGGATCCAGCGATTTCGAGGTGGCCGTTCCGCGGCCTTGGAGAATGGCGTAAAGCGCCGGGAGGAGCGTCAATGTTGTGAATGTGGCGAATACGAGGCCGCCGATGACAGCACGTCCGAGCGGCACGGTTTGTTCGCTTCCCTCGCCGATTCCGAGGGCGATGGGCACCATACCGGCGATCATGGCGCAGGCCGTCATCAGCACGGCGCGCAACCGGCCGCGGGCGCCTTCGAGAGCCGCATCGGCAGCGGTGCGGCCATGGCGGAAGGCCATGTTGGCAAAGGTGACGAGAAGGATGGAGTTGGCGGTGGCGATGCCGGTGGCCATGATGACGCCAATGAAGCTTTGCACATTGAGTGTGCCGCCGGTTAGTTTGAGACCGAGCAGTGCGCCGGCGATGACGGCGGGCATCGTAAGGATAATTGCCAGAGCCATGCGGAAGCTCTGGAAGTTGGCGGTGAGCAGGAGGAAGATGGCCCCGATGGCGATTAGCAGGCCTGTTTGCAGGCCCGCGAGTGTTTCCCGGAGAGGCGGGATCTGGCCGCGGATATTGACGGTGACGCCGCGCGCGGGCTTGCCGGCACGGTCGATAGCGGCCTGGATTTCCGGCTCCACTTCGCCAAGCGGCTTGCCGTGAATGTTAGCGGTGATGGAGATGACGCGCTGCATGTTGTAGCGCTCCACCTGGCCGAAAGTTTTGCCGCGTTCAATGGTGGCAAGGTCGCCCAGGACGGGGCGCGGCTGGCGGTTGTTCATGACGGGCAGGTTGGCCAGATCCTCCGTGGACGCCATGCGGTGCTGCGGAACTTCGACTTGGATTTGGAAGGCGTTGCCGCTGGCGGGATCGCGCCAATAGTTGGGATCGGTGAAGCGGCTGGAGGAGGTGGCGGCGACTAGCGAGCGGGCAACGTCCTGCATGGTGAGGCCGTATTGACCGGCGCGTTCGCGGTCGATTTTGACTTCGAGGGTCGGGTAGTCAAGCGGGGTAGCGAACTGGAGGTCGCGGAGGGATTTGATGCCCTGCAGTTCCTTCATCACCTTGCGGGCGTGTTCCAGATTGGCCGGCAGCGCCGGACCCTGAATGCCGATGTCGATGGGGGTCGGCGAGCCGAAGGAGAAGACCTCCGAGACGATGTCGCCAGCTTCGAAGGAGATGGTGGAGTCCTTGAGCTCGCGGGAAAAGAATTCGCGAAGTTTTTCCTTGAGTTCTTCGCCGCGCAGCGCCGCCGAGGGTTTTAGCTGGACCTGCAACACAGCTTCGTGCGGACCCGAGGTCCAGAGATAGAGGGTGTTGATGGGATAGCTGGCGGGTTGGACGCCGATGAAGCCGGAACTGATGGCGACATGTTCCTTACCCACGAGGCGTTCGACAATTTGCAATGCGCGCAGGGCGACGAGTTCGGTTCGTTCGATGCGTGTACCGGTGGCGGCACGGATGCGGAATTTGAACTGGCCGGTATCGACGAGAGGAAATATTTCCTTGCCCATGGCGGGGAGAAGCCAGTAAACAAGGCCCACGGTGGCGAGAACGAAGACGGGAGCGACGACCCAGCGGGCTTTGATGACCGCGGTTACATAGCCGCTGTAAATGTTCTTAAGCCACGACGCCTCATCGGCGGAGGCGGAGCGCATGAGCCAAGTGGAGAGTACGGGAACGAGCGTGGACGATAGCAGGTACGACGCGACCATGGCGAGCCCGACGGAGAGGGCGAGGGGGACGAAGAGTTGGCGGGCGACGCCGGTCATGAAGAACGACGGAAGAAAGACGGCGAGGATGGTCAACATGGACAAAAACCTCGCGATGGCCGTCTTGCCGGCCGCGTCGACAACGGCGCGGGCGCGGCTAAGGCCTTCGGCCATGTGCGAATGAATATTTTCGATCTCGACGGTGGCTTCATCGACCAGGATACCGACGGCGAGAGCGAGGCCGCCGAGGGTCATGATATTAAGCGTCTGGCCGAAGGCCCAGAGGCCGATGACGGCGGCAAGCAGGGAGACGGGAATGGTGGCGACGACGATGAGGCTGCTGCGCCAGTCGCGAAGGAAGAGCAACACCATTAGCGCGGTGAGCACGGCTCCCAGCAAGGCTTCATTGACGAGCGATTTCAGCGCGGCGGTTACGAAGCGGGACTGATCGAACTCGACGCGTACATCGACATCGTCGGGGCAGACGGCCTTGAATGCGGGAATGTTTTCACGGACGCGACGAATGACATCCAAGGTGGACGCATCGGCGCGTTTGGTGATCTGCATGTAGACCGTGCGCCGGCCGTTGACATGCGCGTAGGCGGTGATGATGTCGGTACCGCTCTCAATGGTGGCGATGTCGCGGAGAAAAACGGGCGGGGTTTCGCCGGGACGGAGCGGAGCGGAGAGGAGTTCCTGCAGATTACCGCCGAGGGCGGAGTTAGACTGCATGAGGTTGTTGAAATCGCCGATGCGGATATTGCCGGCGGGCTGGACGGAACTGGCCTGATTGACGACTCTGATGGCTTCTTCCGGCGAGATGCGGTGGGTCCGCATTTTGTCCGGATCCAGGCGAACCACGATGGCGCGCTGGTTCCCGCCGAAGGGCGGCGGCGCGGAGACGCCGGGGAGAGTGGCGAAGAGGGGGCGGACGCGGTTGAGCGCGATGTCCTGCATCTCGGCGGGCGAACGGGTGGCGCTGGAGAATATCAATTGGCCTACCGGGAGGCTGCCGCCATCGAAGCGGGTGATGAATGGCCCGACGACGCCGGGTGGCATGAACGCTCGAGAACGGTTGACGTAACCGACGACCTGGCCCATGGCCTGGTCCATTTCAGTGCCCGGGTGAAAGACGAGCTTCATGAGCGACGCGCCCTGAATGTTTTTCGATTCGACGTGTTCAATACCGGCGATGTAGAGGAAATGATACTCGTAGTAATAAGTGAGATAGCCTTCCATCTGCGCGGGGTCCATGCCGCCGTAGGGCTGGGCCACATAGATGGTTGGCGCGCCGAGCGACGGGAAAATGTCAATGGGCATGCGCGTGACCGCGAGGCCAGCCGCAAGTACGACGGACAGCACGGCGACGAGGACAGTGACGGGCCGGCGCAGACCAGTGAGGATCAGCCACATGATTAGGGGAGCCTCGCGAGAAACGGTTCCAGATCGCCTTGCGTGTAGGCAACGGCGAGTTCGGCGCGCCAGACAGAGAGCCGGGCCAGCGACGCGTCGATTTCAGCTTGGGTGAGTTGACGCTGGGCATCGGCGACTTCGAGGAGCGTGCCGAGGCCGGCGCGGTAGCGGGCCTGGGTTTGCTCCATCACCGATTGCAGCGATTGGACTTGGCGGGGGGCGAGCACGGCGATGCGGCGGGCGCCATCAAGCTGCGCGTTGGCTTGCCCGAGGCGGCCGCCGAGTTCGCGTTCGATCAATTCGCGGCGGGACTGCTCACGCGTCTGGCGTTGGAGCTCGACTTCTTTCCGCGCCCGGAGCAGCTTGTAATCGAGCACGGGCAGGGTGGCGGTGAAGCCAAGTGCCCAGTTGCCATGGTCGGGATACAGGCCACGGCCGAAGCCGCCGAAGGGACCGGTGACGCGGGCGCCGGAACCGCGACCGAAGGCGGCGCCTTGCAGGTTGAATTTCGGATACCAACCCTTGTCGATGAATTTCATGCGGGCGATAATTTCTTCAATGGACCGCTGCTGTTCCAGGAGTTGCGGATGGGACGCGGCGACGCCGGTGTTGGCGGCGGCGGGCGTTTCGGGTTTCAGAAAGGGCGCGGCGTCGAGCGCCTTAACAGGCGTGCCGACGTACTGTTCCAGCAGCGCCTTGGCCTGAGCAACGGACTGTTCGGCGCGGATGACTTGCGTCTCGACCAGGATGGATTCGGCTTGGATGCGGGCAAGGTCGGCGCCGGGACGGAGGCCGGCTTTGGTGAGGGCTTCGATTATCGTCTCGAATTCTTTATAGCGGATGATACCGGCATTGGCGGCGGCGACGGCTTGTTCGGCGGCGAGGGCGGTGAGGTAGGCGTCGGCGGCAGCAGCGGCCACATCGAGTTTCGTGCGGGCGACCGCGGCTTCGGCGCGGGCGCGGGCGGCGCTGGAGATATCGACCTCGGCTTGGCGGCGGCCAAAGTCGAAAGGCTCCCAGGAGACGAGGACGCCGACGGCGGCGCCGAAGGCATTGCGGACCGCGTCGCCGTCAATCTGGGGGCCGGAAATGGGCGGGATAAGGGAGTTTGGAAGGAGCAGGCCGAAGACGTTATTGGCGGTGGCGCGGTTGACTTGCGCGATGCCATCGACGCGGGGGAGGAAAGCGGTGCGGGCGAGATTTACCGAAGCGGCGGCCTCATTGACCTGGTCGCGGGAAACCTTAATGGATGGATAACGCTCGGAGGCGCGCTGGACTGCGTCCTTCAAGGAAAGCGGGGCGTCTTGCGCGAGACTGGCCAGAGCGAGGGCAGCAGTTAAGAAGAACTTCATCCCGATTGATTTTTGCCGGATTCGCGGCAGATGCCGCGCTTGGAATTTCGAACAAAATTTACGAGGTGTCCGGTGAGCGGACCGGCGAGTTCCGTCTCAATCCGGTGCAACGCCACTGCCAATGGTAACCCGTTCCGGTACATCAGCCGGTACGCCCTTTTCAACTGCTGAATTTCCAGGGCGGAGATGCCGGCGCGGCGGAGGCCGATGAGGTTGAGCCCACAGGGAGAAATCTTGAAACCGGCGTAAGTGAAGAAAGGCGGCGCGTCGAGGCTGACGCGGGTGTTGCCGCTGATGATGGCGAGGCGGCCGACTTTGCCGAACTGGTGAATCAGCGCGCCGCCGGAGAGGAATGCCTGGTCCTCAATTTCCGCGTACCCGGCGATGAGGGCGCAACTGGCGATGACGGTGGCGTTACCGATGATGGCGTTGTGGGCAATGTGGCCGGAGGTCATGATGAAGTTGTCATCGCCAATTACGGTGGTGGTTTCCGGCTTGGAGCCGCGGGAGATGGTGTAGTGTTCGCGGATTTTATTGCGGTGGCCGATTTTCAGGAAGCTGCGGTGGCCGGCGAATGCCTTGTCGAGCGGATCCGTGCCCAGGACGGTCTGCGCGGAGATTTCATTCTCGTCGCCAAGCGTGGTCCAACGCTTAATGAAGACGTAGGGTTCCAGGAGGTTATTGGCGCCGATGGCGACGTCTTCCTCGACGATACAGAATTCGCCGATCACAGTTCGCGGGCCGATACTGGCGCCGGGATGAACTTTGGCCGTAGAGGCGATACGGGCGGACGGATCAATGGCCATGCGTCTTCGTATCATACAAAGCATGCGTGTATGCGATTTGGCAATTCGGCTCCAGGCTTCGTTTGAAGGGGATGGAGAGGTGGAGATTCAGCGGGCGTTGGCGGTGGAGGAGGCAGGCGAGGGCGACTTGGCGTTTGCCGCTGGACGGAAAGGCGTGGCGATGGCGGCTGCTTCGGCGGCGGGCTGCCTGATTGTGGATGACTCGTTTCCGGCGGGACGAACATTGATCCGCTCGATTGATCCGCGGACGGCATTTGCGATGGCGCTGACGATGCTGTATCCGGCGAAATCGTTTGTTCCTGGCGTGCATGGTTCGGCGGTCGTGGCTTTGTCCGCGCTGATTGGTGAGGGCGTTTACGTGGGTCCTCATGCCGTGATTGGGGAACGCGCTTCGATTGGCGCGGGCGCGGTGATTGGGGCGGGATGTTTTGTGGGCGACGATGTTTCGGTAGGCGCGGGGAGCCTGCTGCATCCGCGGGTGACGCTTTATGACGGCGTGCGCGTGGGCGCGCGGGCGGTGCTGCATAGCGGCGCGGTGCTGGGCGCGGATGGATTTGGATTTGTGCGGGTGGGCCAGGCGTACCGGAAGTTTCCGCAGGTGGGGACGGTGGAGGTTGGCGATGACTGCGAGATTGGAGCGAACTCCACCGTTGATCGGGCGGCGTTGGGGGTGACGCGGTTGGGGAACGGCGTGAAGGTGGACAACATGGTGCATATCGGGCACAACTGCCGGATTGAGGACCATGTGGTGATTGCGGCGCAGACGGGGATGTCGGGCGGATGCGTGATTGAGACGGGCGCGGTGATTGGTGGACAGGTGGGGATGGGGGATAAGGTGCGGGTGGAATCGGGGGCGGTGCTGGGATCGGGAAGCGGCGTGTTGACGTCGAAGATCGTGCGGGGCGGGGAGACGTATTGGGGGACGCCGGCGCGGCCTTTGAAGGAGTATTTGCGGCAGTTGGCGCATGTGGCGAATTTGCCGGGGTTGGCGTCGCGGGTGAAGGAGTTGGAGCGGCGGGGGGAGAGTTCGTCGATTTAGGACGATTCGAATAGAATGTAACTCATGCGATTCCGGCTGCTGCATCTGTCCGATCTTCACCTTGGTAACGATCTGGTACTCACGTCCTTGCGAAAACTGAGAACGTGGCGGCACGTCATAAAGCCTTCGATCACAGAAGGCCTTACGGCGGCGGTTCGCAACTTGAAGCCTTGTTACGTTATCCTTTCAGGCGATATCGTTAATTGCACACGACAGGATAGCGCTGATCGCCGATGAGGTCGGGATCGCTAACCACGATGCAGGGTCTTATACCGCGTTGCTCATTACCGACGGTGGGATCGAGTTCGGCCAGGACCACCGTGCCGCGGCAGAAGTTCACTCGAGCGTCTCCACCCAGCCCTCGCCGGGGATCCACTGAACAGCTTTGCCGGCGCTTGAGTCGACGAGCGCCTGGGCATCTTCCTCGGGCAATCCGCGAAACCATTCGACGAGGCCCTGCTGGGCAAGTTCAACGCCTTCGGGATGGGGGTTGCGCATGGATCGATGAAGATCCGCGCGTCGGCGGCGGGCCAGTTCGTAGCGGATTGCTTGTACGACGAACTTGCTTCGGTTTTTCTCTCGCCGATCAATGTCTTTGATGAGGTCAACGGGCAGCGTGACCGTGACACGTTCGACGTTTGACATTTCATACTCCTGGTATGATCATACCGGGGATTGGGGCTCGAGGCGAAATTATCACACCAAGGCGGCGACGGGCAGATCCAGCCGCAGGCAAAGCCAGCCGAAGCTATCTTTTTCCGCGCTGAAGCGGCCCCCATTTATCTCCGCGATCCGGCGGCAGGTGAGGAGTTGATTGGGTTCAAGCGGATTGAACAGCGACTCCGTAACGACGCCCGGAGCGTTGGCGCGGAATTCAAGAAATAGGGCGTTAACGGTTGACGCCCCCGAGATGTTGACGGCGCGGGTTTCATCGGCCGAGCGGCGAAGGAATTGCAGAACGCTGCGCAGCAGGTGGCGGAGTTGTTCGATGTCAACCCAGGCGGCGGGAAGATCCGGCGCGAACTCCTGCTGAATGGCTAGGCCTTCACTGGCCCAGGATTCGGTCAGCACTTCGCTGGCGAGTTCCGTCAAATCGACTGCCTCCGGATTTGGCGGCGCCATCTGCAGGAGATGCAGCACATCGGAGAGGACCCAGTTGGCGCTATCGACCATTTGCTGGAGACGGTTGATCTGGGCGGAAAGATCGGATCGGCCGCCACCTATCGTCATTTGCAGGTAGAAGGCAATGGACTCGAGGGCGCTGAGCGGTTGCCGGAGTTCATGAGTAAGGTGCCGGATGACGTCTTGAACGGGAAGGTTTGTGTCGGCGGTTTCAGGCATGAGGAACAAGGAGGAGTGTAGCGCAGATTAACGGTGACATTCTCACCCCGAAATGTCGCGCAGGGATATCCCCACCAGCGCGACGGTGAGGCCTATCATAACGGCCACGGCGGTCCAAGCCACGGCGTTGTAAGCGCGTGAATTCGTCCAGTCGCGCATGATGGTTTTACGGTTGACGATGATGGTCATATAGATGAGCACGAAGGGCAGCAGCACGCCGTTGAGGACCTGCGAAAGCAGGATCATGCGGACCAGCGGAAACCCCGGAATCAGGATCACGCCGCCGCCGATGACGATGAGCAAAGTGAAGAGCCAGTAGAAGACCGGCGCCTCATTCCACCGCTTGTTCACGCCGGATTCAAAGCCCAAACCCTCGCACACCGTGTAAGCGGTGGAGAGGGGGAGAATGCAGGCGGCGAAGAGCGAGGCGTTGAGCAGCCCGGCGCAGAAGAGCAGATACGCATATTGACCGAATGGTTTGAGGGCGAGCGCGGCGTCGGCTGAGTCTTTAATATCGCGGGGCGCGACGCTCCAGATGGCGCCGGCGCAGGCGACGATGATGAAGAACGCGATGACCGTCATGACTACGCAACCGACGATAACCTCAATCCGCGACTCGGCGTATTCCTTCGCGCCGACGCCCTTTTCAACAATTGCCGCCTGCAAGTAAAATTGCATCCAGGGCGCGACGCTGGTGCCCACCATGCCGATCAACAGCGTGATGTAGGCGGGTTCAAAAAGCAGCACGGGGCGCACGCTGTAGAGCGCGGCTTCCTTCCAGTCGGGCTTCACCAGTACGCCGCTGACGATGTAGCAAACATAGATCGCCGTGGCGAAGAGGAAGATGCGTTCGACGCTGGCATAGGTGCCCTTGACGATGAGCAGCCAGACGATGAGCGCGCCGATGGGCACGGTGATGTAGCGAGTGATTCCGAACAGTTCGAGCGAACTGGCGATGCCCGCGAAGTTCGCCATGACGTTGGTGAGATTGGCGCCAATGAGGGCCATCATGATGAAAAATGTTGTGCGCAGGCCGAACTCTTCGCGGATGAGATCGCTGAGCCCTTTGCCGGTAACGGCGCCCATGCGGGAGCACATTTCCTGCGTCACGATAAGGAGAGTCATGATGGGCAGCAGCGTCCACAATGGCAGATAGCCGTACTTGGCGCCGGCTTGCGAATAGGTAAAAATACCGCCGGCGTCGTTGTCGACGACGGCCGTAATGAAGCCCGGCCCGATGACGGAGAAGAAGACGGCGATGTGGTATTTAAGGCGTTTAAACATCGTCAACTCTGGCGGAGCACGGAGATGATATCGTCGGCGGTGATGACGCCGATGAGCCGGTTGGCGGGATCGACCACAGGGAGAGTGACGAGGTTGTATTTATCGAAGGCGGCGATGACGCGGTCCTGCCGCTCCTTGACGGGGACGGAGATGAGGCGGTCGTTTTGCAGGGAAGAGAGCGGGGCGGAGGGATCGGCGAGGAAGAGGCGGGCGAGGGGGACGGCGCCCGAGAGGCGCCCGGCGGCGTCGATGAGGAAGACGGTATTGGTGGACTCGAGCGCATAATCGTTGCCTCTGATGGCAGCGACGGCCGCGGACACAGTGATGGTGTTAGGGACGGAAACGTACTCGGTGGTCATAAGTCCGCCAGCGGAGTCCTCGCGGTATTCGAGGAGTTCCTCGACTTCATGGGCGGGAGCGTCGTCCATCTCTTCCAGAATGGCGTCGGACCGCTCTTCCTCCATGTCGGCCAGGATGTCGGCGGCTTCGTCGGGCGACATCTCCTCCATGATATCGGCGGCCTTCTCCTCGCTTAACGATTCGAGAATGCTGGCCTGCATATCGGGATCGATTTCGGAGAGTGCTTCGGCGGCGACTTCGCTATCGAGCGATCCGAAGAGCGCTTCGCGATCGGAGGGGCCGAGTTCTTCGACGATGTCGGCCAGGTCGGCCGGATGCATGGCCTCCAGGGCGCGGGTGGAGATGTTGAGCCGGAGGCGGCGCTGAGGGTCGCTTTCGACGATATTGCAGAACTCCCAGCGAATGGAATTGACCGGAATGGGCATCATCATGCGGCGGATCAGCGGGCGCGGTAGAACGCCTTGCACAAGGCGGCGGAACATGGAGCGGAGGCCGATATCGACCTCCTGCACGCGCAGTTCGTCATGGCCGTTGTGGCGTACGCGCAGGAACGTGACATCGGTGACGCGGACGACTTTGCGGCCCTCGACATCAATGATTTGCTGGTCGAGCAGATCGCGCTCCAGGCGGAGCATATAATCGTCGCGATGATAGGGCGTGAGCTGTTCATCGCGCAGCCAGATGCCATCGAGCGAGATGGTCTGGATTTGGTCGTGGCGGACAGTTAGCCAAGCCCAGCCGCCGCCCAGCAGATAGCGATCTACGCGAACGGCATCGACCAGCGGAACGATGGCGGCGTCGCGGACGCGGCCGAGCTTCCGGCCCTTAAGGTCGTAGACCTTCAGCCCCATAAGTTCGGTAAAGAACAGGTGGTCCAGCATCGCAGTCCCAATATCGCGCACCAACGTCCATAATGGCTATTTATTTCAGCTTTTCGGCCATTAATTGATTCACAGCGGCCGGATTAGCCTGGCCGCGTGACGCCTTCATGACAGCGCCGACAAGGAACCCGATCACGGTCGTTTTTCCGCCCTTGTATTGCTCCACCTGCTTGGGATTGTTGGCGATGACATTGTCGATAATCTTCTCCAGCGCGCCGGTATCGGAGATCTGCTTCAGTCCTTCGCGCTCCATTATTACCCTGGGCGCGTCACCAGTTTCGAACATCTTCGGAAATATCTCTTTAGCCAGTTTTCCGGAGAGTTCGCCAGTGCCGATGAGGTCTACGAGTTCGCCGATATGGCGGGGCGGGATGGGGGAGTCAGCGATTTCCTTGCCGGTGGCTTTCAACAGGGCGGCAAGGTCGCCCATCACCCAGTTGGCGACGGCCTTGGGATCCTTGGAAGCGGCGGCGGCTTGCTCGTAGTAATCGGCGTTCTCGCGGGTGAAGGTGAGGACGCCGGCGTCGTATGGGCGCAGGCAGTATTCGGAGAGGAAGCGGGCGCGCTTGGCCTGGGGAAGCTCCGGCATTTGGGCGCTGACGCGGGCCAGCCACTCGTCGCTTATGCGGAGCGGAATCAAATCGGGTTCGGGGAAGTAGCGGTAGTCGTGGGCCTCTTCTTTGGACCGCATGGAGACGGTTTCGCCAGAATCGGCGTTGTATAAACGGGTTTCCTGAACGATGCGGCCGCCGGATTCGGCAATGCCCACCTGGCGCTCGAATTCGAAGTCAATGGCTTGGCGGAGAAAGCGGAAGGAGTTGAGGTTCTTGATCTCGGCGCGGGTGCCGAGTTTTTCAGCTCCACGGCGGCGGACGCTGACGTTGGCGTCGCAGCGCAGGTGGCCCTTCTCCATGTCGCAAGTGGAGACGCCGGCAAATTGCAAGGCCTGCTTCACTTCGGTAAGGAAGAGGAACGCCTCTTCGGAGGAACGCATATCGGGCTCGCTGACGATTTCGATCAGCGGAGTGCCGGAGCGGTTGAGATCAACGTAGGTGAAGCGCTCAGAATCTTTGAAGCCATCGTGCTGGGACTTGCCGGCGTCGTCCTCCATGTGGATGCGGATGATGGCGATTCGCTTGACGCCGGATTCGAGGGCAATGTCGAGCCAACCGCGCAACGCGACGGGCTTATCGAATTGGGAGATCTGATAGCCCTTGGGGAGATCCGGATAGAAGTAGTTCTTACGGGAGAAGACGGACTGGGACTGGATTTCGCAGTTGAGGGCGAGCCCGCCGCGGATGGCGAGTTCGACGGCGTAACGGCTTAAGACAGGCAGGGCACCTGGAAAGCCAAGGCAAACGGGGCAAACGTTGGTATTGGGATCGTCACCGGTTTCCACCGGGCAGGAACAGAAGATTTTCGTCCGGGTGGCGAGCTGGACATGCACTTCCAGGCCGATGACGAGTTCATATTGAGCCGAGCTGAACATTTTTAAGAGCCTGTGGAAAAGTGGCGCCAAGCACCACTTTTTCACAGGGAGGGTTATTGAATGGCAGCGATGGTGCTGGCGTTGCTGAATACCAACTCGCCGGTGGGGTTTTCCGCGGCAATCGAGAAATTGCGGAAGACACCCGGAGTGGTATCGAGCGGGATTTCAAACGCCAGCCAGTAGACGCCGATAAAGCCGGGCGCATAAGTGGCCGATACGATGCGGACGCCCTGGTCATTAACGCCCACAATGAGCGGAGCGACCACCGACTGACCGCCGACGCCAACACGGTTTGTAAACGCGGCGGCGACGGTGGGTCCGAGACCGGTAACCGCCGCCTGGACGACCTCGCCGCGACGGGCGGGGTTGATGGGCGTTACGTAGCTGCCGTCCGGACGGAGGATGGCGGCGTAGGCCCGCTGTCCCGGCGCGGCGGCGGTTTCGAAAATGCCCGGCGCGGCGCGGAAGACTTGCACGTTGTCCACCTGGGCCTGCGCTCCCGGAATGCGGATGATGACCGAAGTCCGGCCGGGCGAAGCAAGTTCGCACGGGACCTGAACGACGATCGATTCGGCGCCGCCCTGATTGGTAATGGCGAGGATGGGCGCCTGCAAGCCGCCGAAGAGGACTTCGACGCTGTTGTAGCTGAGCGGGAGGCCGCCGATGCCGAGGAAGTTTGTGTTGATGACGCCGTTGACACCGATGGCGATATTGCTGCCAAAGACGGTAGCCAAGCCGCAGGGCGAGACGCCCGCCTGATTCCTGGCGGTGGTGACGATTCCGGCCGCACTAAAGACCGGACCAGGGGGACGGATGGTCAAGGTGAATGTTTGCGTGAGACTGCCGAGGGCGGCACTGATTGTAACCGTTCCAGCAGTATTGCCGGCGGTGACATTGAGTGTGGACCGCCCGTTTGCGTCTGTGCGCGCGGAGGAACCGCTGAGCGTGGCCACACCGTTTACAACGCTCCACAGAACCGTCTGGTTGGGGACGGGAGAGTTCCGTTCATCGCGAACTTCTACGACCAGGGTACCCGGGAACGGCTGGTTGACCAGCGCCGACTGCCCGTCGCCGCTGACCTTTACCAACTGGCTGATCGATATGTTTGTCGTAAAGGTGAACGTTTGGACGACGGTGCCGACACGGACGCGGACCTGGTTGACGCCAGCGACGTTGCCGAGTGTGCCAAGAGCCGAGACGCGCCCGGAGGCGTCGGCCACGGGTGAGGGAATAGCCAGCGTAATGGATCCGGGAGTGACGATTTCCCATGCTGCGGTCTGGCCGGGCAACGCGTTGCCGAAACCGTCCTCAACCTGTACAAGGAAAGCGAGCGTCAAGCGCTGGCCGGGATTACCGCTTAGGTTGTTTCCCTGAATGATACGGAGAACCGCGGGCGGACCGGCGCGGACCTCGAGATTGAGCCTGGCGCCGCCGAGACTATACCCGCCGCCGATATCGACCTCGAGCGTCGTGAGGCCGAGCCGGCCACTAACCCTGAGGTTACAGGTGGCGAGACCGGTTCCATCTGTTAAAGCGACGTCGCCCTCGCCGACACAATTCGCAACGGGACCCAAGGCTGGGTCCGTATTACCGGTCTTTACGCTTACCGCCACGTTGGGGACTGCCAGACCTTCAATCGATGACACACGAACCTGAATGGCTTCGTTAAGTGTCGTACCAGCCTGCGCAACAATTAAACTTTCGGTTTCGGCCGGTTTTAGTCGAATCGCCTGCGGCGGAATTGCACTTCCGCCAATTCTCCCAGGCCCAAACGTTGTCAGAAAGAAGTTGACGGTCGACTGGCCGTTCGTTGCCGAGACTGTCTGCTGAGTGAATCCGCCGCCGCCCAGGGCACTGGTAGCTCTGAATCCAGCTTGGGCTATGCCTAATGCATCTGTAATCGAAGTACAGATGTTTCCGTTGCAACTCGTGTTAGGCAAGATGCCGTCTGGTGTTGTTTGCTGTAAGTCAGCCGAACCACTCACAATTGTAAAAGTGATAATCTGACCAGCCACCGGATTTCCGGAGTTATCACGCAAACGAACGGAAAGCGGAAACTTCGCTTGAAACTGTTCCTGGACCAGTTGCCCGTGGCCTCCGGCGATGGTCAGCAGCCCGGTCGCCGCGCCGCCCCCGGTGGAACCGGTGCTGGCGGAAAGGACGTAAGTAGCAGCCGGCTGATTGGGGCCGGGACCAGCGGCGGCGGTGACGTTAAACGTCACCGCGGTGGGAGGGGCAATGACGGTTGTCTGCGCCCAACCTTCAACATTAGTGGTTGCCTGGGCGCCCAGGATCTGCGCGCTGGGATTGCTACTGGTAAAAACGACATTGACCCCGAATAGCGGGCGGCCAACAGAATTGGTTACCCGGGCGATTACCGGAAGGTAAGTTCCGCCGGGCGTGGTGGTCTGGGCGGTGTTGTAGGCGAGTATGGATGTCGGGGTACCCGTGTTTTGGGCGTTTACGTGAACCAGGGGGCCGGGTAGAGTCGGAATTCCTATTGGGGGCCCGCCCTGGGCTGGATTCGAAGACAAATCGAAGCGATGTAGGCTACCCGGCGTCGAGGCGAATAAGAAGCGTGAGTTCGGCACTTCGCCGGACACCGCAATATCGGTGACGTTGGTGAGCAACCCGGTAGTTGAAAACTGCGGTATGGCGATCGTCTTTGGACTAATCGTCATCTCGTAGAGGCTCGCCGTCTGGGCGGAAAATACGTAGAAGCGGTTACCGGCGCCAAAGACGATCCGGTCAAACGTGACATTCTCTCGTGGAAAAGTGTCCTGGAGTTTGTTTCCAACGACGTCGAAAATCAAAATCGAAGATCCAGTCGTGATGGTTCGGTTAACGGCGACGGCGTTCAGACCATCCGGAGAAAAGACGAGCTTGCCAGGATTCGCATTGAGTTGGATCTCTTTTACGACGGTCATAGTGCGGCCATCGATTACCTGAATGAGGTTGTTGGTGGAGACATAGACCAAGCCGTTCGGGCCAACCGCAACGCCATTTGACAAGCCCGGTACGACGATCCTGCCGCCAGTAACGACGGTGTTAGTGTTGAGATCCACTGCCGTCAGGCGATTAGAGGCTGAGCTCAGCACGAATGCGCGCGAGCCATCGAGCGCGATGGCGACGTCGGTTGGCTGGTTGCCAACGTCGCTGAGCGCGGCAACGACGATGTCGCTGGTGGTGTCGATAATATGGAGCGACCCCGCGGCGATCACGAGCTTCCGGCCATCCGGTGAAAGCGCGGCGGCCTCAGCCTGGCCCAGGCTCTGATTGCGGATAACCGTCCCGGGATTGTTCGCATCCAGGACACGCAAGGTATCGGCGCCGGAACGGGCGATCGAATAGAGCTTTTGTCCGTTGGGGTGCAATAGCAGAAACGAAGCGCCCGGCTGTACACGAAAAGTCGAGAAGACGGTGAAAGGGTCTGTACGAACCGATGTAATATCGGGCGCTACGGCGGAGGAATTAGGGAGTAAGTAGAGGTTGGTGGGCGCTTGTTGGGACAACGCGGCAAACGCGGCAAACGCGACACAGGCACTCAACTGCATGGTCCGTCGGAGGATGGACATTTATACCTCTTTATTTATGAAATTGGGGACGCGGAGAGCGGGAAAGCGGCAGCGGGACGCCGGATCGGACACCCTGTATCTTAACACCATAAATCATCGGCGAGTTACGGCGAAGTTCAGGAAAACGAGACTTTGCGGCGGGCAAGAAGTAAATAATGCTCACGGAGATCCGGGAAATAATAAGAAAAGGGGGAGGCCAAAGCCTCCCCCTTCACCGTTGTTACGCCTGAAAGGCGACTGCTTTAGTGGCCCAGAACTTCGCTCGAGAACAGCGTACGGGCAGGAATTAACGCATTATCGAGGATAAGCGCCAAGTATGCTTCCGAAACGCGATTCGCACCGACGTCGCTGATGAAGGCGAAGCCGTGAGCGTACTGGAACGAGCACTGAGCAATCATGTAACCCTGGAAGCCCGGCGTGGCCGCGATTCCGAGATTACCGCCTGTCGACAGGACGGCCAGCAGTTGCTTACCAGCCGGCACAACCGCGGAGGTCTGGGCTGCCGGGGCAGCGCCACCACCGGTGGTTTCACCGTAGTAGTTCAACTTGCAAGGACCGCTCTGCGGAGCCGTGCCAAACGGATCGACGGAGGTGTTGCTGATAGCAATACCGGAGTCGAAGCCAGCCTGGTTCGTCAGGAACACGAACAGGAGGTTCGTGGTGCAAGCGCTGATGGTGAAGATCGTACGAGCCGTGCTGGTGTCAGCAAAGCGCGGGATCGGAGCCGAGCCGGAGGCGGTGGTTACGGTGCTGAGCGGCGCGAAGCTGCCGGCAACCGTAGCCGAGCCGAGGCCAGGCAAATTGTTGGACGTGTTGGCAGCGAACGATACGCCGATGCCAAATTCATAGGTTTGCCCGGTTAGCGGATCCGCATTCATGACTTCCCAAACGGCTTGACCGGCGCCATTGTTCAGCGGGATCGGAGCCGTCGCGGCCGCGATCGTCGAGAACGTGTCAAACGTGGAGAAGTTGGTGCGGGTAACACCGGAGAATGCACCGCCACCGTTGGTATCGGTTGAGATCAACCGGGCCTGGGTGAGGGTCGCAGTTGTCGCGGTCCGAACCGCCGTGATGGCGGGACGGGACGCCGGTCCGCAATCGGAGCAGCTAACGACCGGGTACAGCGACGCGAACAGCGACACGCCAGCCGGGATGTTCGCGAAGCGAGCCATCAGGCGGGTGCCGTGGTCGGCCAAGCCGGCGATCGACAGTCCGTTCGCGGAAGAACCAGGCACAACGGTCGGACTCGGGTTGTAGAAACCGCTCTCCGTGTTGTAAATGGCGCCCGGATCGTTCTGACGGATCGGAGGCGGCGAGGTGTCGGCATCCGTGAAGACAGCTACGTTACGGCGCTTGAACGAGCTGGCAAAACCTTCGGCGAACCGCACGATTGTGCCAAGACCGTTAGAGAGGCCCGAGGACGTATCCGTCGCGGACGATCTGTTAAACGAAACGCACTGCAGATAGCTGTTAACACCTTGGCGGACCGAGAAGCTCAGGCCGGGTTGGATGAAGGCAACAGTCTGCTGCGGGTCGTTGATGGGGACCGATGTCGTACCGGTGACCGATATGAACATGACGATCTGAGTGGGGATGAGGGTGCTCGAAACGCCGAGCTGGTTCGCGTTGGCGCGAACGTTGGTGATGCGGATGATGCGGGTCGAATTCGTACCCGGGGGATCAATCGGCACACCGAGCCAGACGATTGAGTTGGCGCCCTGCTGGCGGCCTTGAAAGACGTTGGGGGCCGTACCGGCCACATCGTCATAATCAATACCATCAGCGCGGGTGTCATTACCCAAAGCGTTGCCAACACCGGTGATCGCGCATCCGCCATTTACCGAGCAGTAACGCTGGGCAAGATTGGACGGTTCGTCGATCATCAGCAGGGCTTCGCTCCAGGGATCAGCAGTCAGGCGGCTCGTCACGTTGGTGTTCAAAAAGATCTGAACGTTGGCCTGGGGCACCGGGAGGCCCACGGCGGTGGGGGTGCCACCATTACAGTTCAGAACCAAGTCACCAACGAGCTCCGTCAGCCCTTCCGCCCGAACGATGGGCGGGACGCCCGCGTTTCCAATACAGCTAAACGCGGCGACCTGCTGAGCATTGGCCGTGGACGCTGCGCCAAAGGCCAGCGCGACCACTGCCAAAGCAGGGAACCATTTGCGGAAATCTACCATTTCCTTCTCCTTAACAAGAATCAAAAAATCGAACTGAAGAAATTAAACCCAGAAGTTTGTGCTTTACCTCGTGCTTCCTGAAAGGCCGGTCCGGTTTACCGCCGGGTTAGTTGCAATCAGGGAAAGCCGGGCTGAGCTGATTTTATTTTTGTTTTTTTAGTTTTTCCACGCCGCCTAACCTAAGGTAGCGATCTGTTAACGATTAACACCCGGAACGGCGAAAGTCAAGTATTTCTTGCATTTCCCCCGCCCGGCGGACGTTCGCGATCTGCTTTCTATGGGCAATTACAGGGCCGCGAATACGTTGGAGGATATTTCTGTAAAACGTTGAAATAGAATGATTTATTTTAATTGTGGCGGGCAGGAATGGGAGTGCCCAAGGGGAAGGTGGCCATAGGTGTGTGTCAGATGGACACAGATAAGGGCTCACCTCACCAGCGATTCCCGTGCTGCCAGCACGATTTCGGCCGCGCTTTCGACCGTTGGCGCCATCGCGGTCAGGTGTCCCATCTTTCGGCCGGGACGGGCTGACATTTTGCCGTACAAATGCAATTTCACACCCGGCAGCGCCAGAGCGGCCGGCCAATTTGGCTCGCCCAGGTCCCACAGGTCACCCATCAGGTTTGCCATCGCCGCCGGGCGTAACTGTTCGACCGATCCGAGCGGCAACCCGCAAGCCGCCCGCAGTTGCTGCTCAAACTGCGACGACACGGACGCGTCGACCGTAAAATGGCCTGAGTTGTGCGGCCGCGGCGCGAGTTCGTTAATCAGCAGACGTCCGCCGGCAGTGACAAAAAACTCGACACAAAGCACCCCGGCGACGTCCAGTTTCTCAAGCACAGCGCGCGCAATCTCGATGGCCTCGGCGGCTAGCGCCGGACTCACCCGGCCCGGGGCCAGGGTCAGATCGAGAATGTGGTTCTTATGGCCGTTCTCCACAACGCCGTAATGCACAAAAGCGCCATCGATACCGCGGACGGCGACGACGGATACTTCTTTTTCAAATTCGATCCACGACTCCAGCACACACTCCTGGCCGCGCATCCTTCGCCACGCCTCTTCGGCCGCCGACAAGGCATGGATTTTGATCTGCCCTTTGCCGTCATAACCGAATCCAGCAGTCTTCAGAATCGCCTTCGGACCAATTTCCAATAGCGCCTTCGTCAAATCGTCCAGCGAACGAATCTCGCGAAAGGGCGCCACGGGGAAGCCGTTCGCGACCAAAAAGCGCTTCTCCCGCAACCGGTTCTGCGTCGTGTGCAAAACCTCTCCCCGCGGCCGGACCTGCGAACATTCCGCCGCCGCCGCCGCCGTTTCAGCAGGGACATTTTCGAATTCAAACGTCACCACACGCACCTGTCCGGCGAAACGCCTGACCGCGTCAAGGTCCTCGTACGGCGCGACAATCTCCAGATCCGCGACCTGGCCCGCCGGCGTATCCGTATCGGGCGAAAATGTGTGGACGCGATACCCCATGCGCCGCGCGGCAATGGCGAACATGCGGCCCAATTGACCGCTCCCAAGCACGCCGACCGTGGCGCCGGGCAGAATGACGCGAGGAGTCATGGAAGCGACTGTTCGCGAACCATTTCGTTCATTTCCCGCCGGTAGGCGTGCAGCCGTCCACGTAACTCCGGGCGCGTATTCGCGAGAATGGCCACTGCCAGCAAAGCCGCGTTGATCGCCCCCGCATTCCCGATGGCCATCGTGCCAACGGGGATCCCCCCCGGCATTTGCGCAATCGAAAGCAGCGAATCCATGCCCTTCAGCGCATGGCTCTCCACCGGCACTCCAAGAACGGGAACGACGGTCTGCGCGGCCGCCATTCCCGGCAGGTGCGCCGCTCCGCCGGCGCCGGCAATGATCACTTCTAAACCCCGGGCCTCGGCGGCGGAGGCATACTCCGCCAATAGATCGGGAGTCCGGTGCGCCGAAACCACTTTGCACTCGTGCGGAACCGCGAAACGCGTCAAGATCTCGTCCGCGTGGCGCATCGTGTTCCAATCGGATTTACTGCCCATGATGATCCCAACGAGAGGATTTTCCAATTTGATTGCCACCACCCTGACTTTCTACGATAGTTCGCCCGTATAGCTACCGGCAACTTTATGAGGCGGGGAGGGGGACTTTTTTAGATGGTGGCGAGCGGCAGAATGGACGCGCACCACAGTCCGAAACCGAAAGGTGCTAAACGCAAACGCTGTCGACTCACCGGTGCGGGCGTCTCGTACGCCCCGCCCGCTGGAAGTCTACGCTCGGCCGTGTCCGCGCTAGAATCGGTAAAAGCTTTATGCCCGCTATCCTGGCGTTGCTCCTATTTCTGACCGTCTCCGTCTTCGCGCAATCCAGCGCCGGAGGAGGGTCCATTCAAGGCACCGTCAAGGACCCAACCGGCGCGGTCCTTCCCGGCGCCAAGTTGACGATTCGCCATCTCGAATCCGGCCGGTCGACCATTACCGTAGCCAATAGCGAGGGGTTTTTCGTCACCCCTCCTTTAAACATCGGGGCCTATAAGATCCGCGTCGAAATGGGCGGCATGAAAGCATGGGAGGGCGATCTGACTCTCGAAACCGGACGCGTCGCCGTCGTCGACCCCGTCCTTACGCCCGGACAGGTTTCCGAAACCGTCGTCGTCACGGATACCGTCCCGCTCGTCAACACCACCGACGCCACCGACGCCTCCACCCTCGATTCGCAACGCATCAAGGAACTCCCCATAAACGGCCGTAACCTGAATACGCTTCTGGCCAACGTGACCCCGGGCGTCGAAGACTCCGACGGCGCCGGCGGCGCCATCCGCGTCTCCGGACTGATGTCCTATTCGACCGACTACGTCCAGGACGGCGCCGCCGCCAACAATCGCGAGTTCGGCGGCTCGGCCAATCTGCAGGGCCTCGAATCCATCGGGGAAGTTCGCGTCGAAACCAGCACCTCTTCCGCGAAGTACACACGCCCCACCTCCGTTATCGTATCCACCAAATCCGGCTCCAACCGCCTGCAATTCGCCGTCTTCGAAACGCATCGAAACAACGCATTTGGCGTGGCTCGCGCCCGGCAGGACGTGTTCCTCGACGGCCGGCCCTTTCAAGCCCCCAAGCTGATTCGCAATGAATTTGGCGGCTCCGCCGGCGGCCCCATCGTCATCCCCTCGTTCGGCTCCAACGGCCGCAATGCCTTTTACGACGGCCGGAATCGCAGCTTCTTTTTCTTCACCCGCGAGGGCAGCGAATGGGTCCAGGGCGTTACTCGCGACTTCCGCGTGCCCACCGCCGCCATGCGCGCCGGAGATTTCTCCGGGCTCATCGATACGCAGGGCCGCCCGCTCCAACTTTATGATCCCGAAACCACCCGCTCGGAAGAGTTTCCCAATGGCCGCCTGGTCACCGTGCGAGACCGGTTTGTCAACAACCAGATCCCCCTCGACCGGCTGAACCCCCTTACCAAACGTCTCTTCGACATCTCGCCCCTGCCAACCGACATCACCAATCCCCTGGCCGTCACCAACCTCCGCATGGTCGTCCCCACCACCTCCTATCCCAACCTCAGCGACAGCCCCACCGTCCTGCGCATTGACCACAAGTTCAGCGATAAAGACAATTTCTTCGTCAAAGTCAACGGCGGCACCCGTTCCTCCCACTATCTTGGCACCGCGGCCACCAACGGCCCGCCTACTCTGAGTAAGGAGGCAAACGTCACCTTCAATCCCGTGAAAGGAAAGTCCATCGCCCTGAGTTGGATCCATACTTTTTCCGCCGGTTTCTTCGTCGAAACTCTGGCCAACCGCACGTGGCAGCTTTCCGTTACCGTCACCGGCCCGGAGCAGAAGGACTGGTCCAAGGAACTCGGCCTCCCCAATCCGCTCCACGAGATCGGCTGGCCCAATATCACCGGCACCGGCCTTACCAATTACAACCTGATAGAAGGCGATAACCGGCGCCAGCTCTACAGCATGATCTCTAACGTCGAGCAGAATTACTCCCTCGTCCGCAAGACACACAATATTTCGTTCGGCTTCCGCGCTCACGACGAGAAGCAGCATCTACTCCCGGATCAGGGCGCAATCTCCGGCTCCGTCGCCTACAGTCCCCTTTCCACCGCCCTCGAATCTTCCACTCTCGGCACCGCCGTCAACCCCGGCACGACTCCGCAAACCGGCCACGCATTGGGCGGCATGTTCCTTGGCTACGCCGGTACGTACACCGTGGGCCTAAAGCGCGGCATCATGCGCGTACGCGAGAAAAACTACGGCCTCTACCTGCAGGACAACTGGCGTCTTTCCCGCCGCCTTACGATCACCCCGGGGCTGCGCTGGGACATCAATCCGGCCTTCGCGGAACAGAACAACCTGCTCACGGCCTTCGACCTGAAAAGTAAGTCCATCCAGCTTCCCGAATCCCTCCAGTATTACTATGATCGCGGCTTTACAAATCCCCGCATCGTCGAAAACTTCGAGCGCGCCGGCATGTCCTTCAAGAGCGCCGATGAACTCGGCAAGCCCAAACAGCTCTTCCCGTCAAATCTCTACGACATCGGTCCCCGCGCCGGCTTCGTCTATAGCATCACCGAAGGTAACCGTCCCCTCGTCATTCGGGGCGGCTACGGCCTTTACATTTCCGCCCTACCCATGCGGACGCTCCTCGCCCAGTTCTCCAGCCTCGCTCCCTTCCGCGCAACCTATACCTACAATCCCAACGCCGCCGCGCAGAGTCCGGACGGCATCGGCAACTACCAGATCCGAAATTTGCCCGACGTGCGGACGGGCGTCAACAGCTCCGATCTCATCGACCTGAACAACCCCACCGCGCTCGGCCGTGGCCAAGCGGTGGTCGGGATGGACGGCGCCCAGCCCAGCATGCGTATCCATGAGTGGAACCTGGCGCTCGAAAAGCAGCTCGCACCCTCCACCGTCATCCGCCTCACCTATAAAGGAAAACACGGCGTCAACGCCGACCAACTTTTCAACATCAATCCCCAAGCCAATAATTACATCTATTACCTCACCACCGGCCGCGCAACGCCCACGGGCGAGTTCGCCAACGTCCTCCGTCGCCCCTTCGACCAAAACGCATACACCGATATCCGTATCCTGCAACGCTCCGGCTATATCAACTCCTCCACTTGGGCCTTGGAGTTCGAACGCCGCTTCCGCAATGGCCTGGGCGTTCAGGCATTCTATACGCTGACCAATTCCCTTCGCCTGGCGGGGAACTCCTTTCGCGACGACCAGGCGTCCGCCGTCTCCGCCTATCTGCCCGGTACCGTGCCCACCGATTTCCGCGAGTTGAACCGTTTCCTGTTCTACGACCGCGACACCGGCGTCCCCAAGCACCGCATCCGCTGGAACTGGAGCTATGACCTGCCGTTCGGCAAGGGCAAACCGCTGGCCCGCAATGCCAGGGGCTGGCTGCAAACGCTGATCGGCGGCTGGCACATGCGCGGGACCGGCACCGTCGTCAGCTCCTGGTACGCCATGCCCACCGGCGAATGGGGCGAAATGGGGAAGTTCGAGGTATACGGCAATAAACATAAGATCCTCGATTGCCGCGCCACCCCGGCGCTCTCCACCAGTCCCGCCGACGAACGCTGCATTCCCGGCTACCTGTGGTTCAACGGGTACATCTCCGAACGCTTCATCGACAGCCGGAACCAGGCTGGTCTCCGCAACGGCGTCTTCGGTCTGCCCGCGAACTATCAGCCCGCCCAGAAGCCCATCAACCCCTGGCCAAAAGGGGGGCTTCCGACGGATCTGAATAACGCCGACTACGATACTGACTTCGTCTACCTCCCGCTGCAAACCGGGGGCGTCGTCCGCGTCGACTACAACACCGGACTTCACCCGTGGCGGAATCAAAGCCGGCTTGGCCCTTTCAATTGGACCATGGACTCCTCCATGGGCAAGTACTTCTCCTTCACTGAGCGGACGCGCCTCCGCCTGAACGTGGATGTCTTCAACGTCCTCAACGTGCAGGGTCTGGTCGTCCCCAACGGCGAGGGCATCTCCAGCCTTGCCACGTCCTACGCGGGCTTCGGCATCCGTCCCCGGCAACTCCAGCTCAGCGCTCGCTTTGAGTTCTGATCGCCCGCCTACCGGATCGCCAGTTCGTAAGGCGTGGACGATTGATCCGCCACCGTCAGCACTACCGGGTGATCGCCCGGTCCAAGCCCCTCCGGAATCCGTACGTTCACCTGATAGACCCCGCCAATCAAACCCGGTGCGCCTCCGGCGAACTCCACCGGCGCGTCCAGGCCCGCTATCCGCGCCGTCACCGCGTTTGCCGCCGGCAACGGCGGCTCGGACGGCACAAGTTCACCGAGCGCCAGCGTCCCGGTCAAAGCGCCCAATCCAGTGGCGTACAGCGTCACGACGTTACCGTTCCGCACGCCGGCAAATACCCCCGGCGTTGCCGCAATCACGTTGATCGTAGCCGGATAGAACAATTGCAGGCCTTGCCAGGTGAAGTAGAGCATGTAGGAATTGGCGGCCGGCACGTTAATCGGCGTGGCTACCGTAACCTGCCGATCGTTCGAGAATATGACCGGCAGCGTCGTCCCCGTCAACGCCGATTGCGGGTTCGTTCCCGAAAAATTCCCCAGCACCATCGCCGGATACGGAGCCGGCTGCCCGCCCGCTCGCAGCGATCCATCCAGTACCAGTCCCTGCCCTTCCGCCGGACCAAGGCCGGCCCCAAACAGGGTGATCAATCCCCGCGGCGATACGGTGTCGGGAAAATTGTAAGCGGCCGCATTCACAAGGGCGTTAATTTTCGGCTGCGGCGTCCAGCGGCAGGCGTCCGGCCCCTCGAAGCGGTAAAATCCGCCATCGGTGAAATGAACAAAAACGGCCCCGCCGCTCGTGGTCACAAAGTCCGGCGTCAGCGTGGTTTCCAGCCACTCGATCCGCCCCGGCTCCCCCCGAAACAACCGCCCGGCCGCGACAAAATACGGTGGCGCAACCGACGTCATCGGCAGAAATCGCAGACCGGCCCTCAACTCGCCCAGGCCCGCCGGCGTGAGCCGCCAAGCGCTCCGGAAGTTCGTTCCGTTTCCGGCGATGGCTACCGCGGTCCCGTCCTCCAGCCGTCCCATCGAATTCAGGCCCGGCACCTGGATTCGGCTGATCGTCTGGCTCGCCCGGTTCCACACCGAAATCTCCACGGTCAGCACGCCGCCCGTCGGCGTTGCCGCCGCCGAACTCCAATAAATATTGCTCTGCTCATCGGTAGTAATCCGCTGTAGCGTGGAAAAAGTGCCAAGCGGCGCGAAGATCACCGGCTGCCCGTCGGCGGTCTTCAACTCCGTGGTCCGGCCGTCCGTCCCCACCACCAGGATCCGCCGCCGGTTCACGTCCGCCAATACGATTCGCCCCGCCGGATCTAACGAGAACGTCACGATTCCGAAGATAGTCAGTTCAGTAGCGGTCTTGCCATCGGCGTCGCCAATGTCGCTTCCGCCGCCAACCACGAAGCGCGGTGCCTGCCCCGCCCGGACCTCCAGAATGCCGCTCTTGTCTTGGATGTTCGCCGCGTACAGCAGAGAGTTATTGCGGGCCAGGTACGCTCCAAACGGCGCCGCCTGACCATCCACTATCGCCGGTACCGGGGCACCCGCCAATACGGTCCCCGACCGGTTCGAGATTCTCACCAGCGGATTCCGCTGGTCTGGCCGCGTCGATCCTTCGAAATACAAATCCCCATTGGTACCCACCGCCCGCGGCGTTCCGGTAAACGGCGGATACGGGGCGGCGCCAGTTTCGAAATTGCCGTCCGCGCGCAGCGGGAACACCCGGTTGGCGGTGGAAGCCGCCGGCGTCCCATCGGCCAATAACAGGATGCTAATGCCCGCGTCGAAGTTGGAGTTAACCGTTCGGATGATGCCGTCCGGCGTGATCCTCCGGATGTGCCGGCCAGCAAGGTCCCGCAACCAGATGCTCCCATCGCGCAACGGAATCACCTGCCGGGGCGACGACAGGGCCGCCTCCGTCGCCGGACCGTCATCACCGGTTCGTCCAGCCGCGGCGGCCACACGCGCCGATCCCGCGATCGTTCGAACGGTCCCGTCTCCAAACGCCTGCCGCAATCGATTAAACCCATCCAAAATCAGCAACGCCCCGTCCGCGGCAAAGGCGATATTCACGATGGCGCCCAGGTTCACGACCGTCGCCGCACCCGCCTCGCCGTTGAACCCCGGCTTGCCGGATCCCGCCGCCGCTTCAATCTGGCCGGCCGCAATCTTGAACACGCGTCCCACCGCCACGAAGTGGACGACCCCATTCGGCGAAACCGCCAACTGCGTCACGTTGGTCAACGGCGTATCGAGCGCCGGTCCCGGCGCAAGCGTCTCCGCCCGTACGCCCGTGCCGGCCAGCGTCCGCAGCCGGCCATCGGCTTCGATTCGCCGGATCCGGCTAGCCGTGTCGAAAAAGTAAGGCACGTTGTCGGGCGAAACCGCAAAAACCGCCGACTGAAAAGTTTGCGACTCCGTGGCCCGCTCTCCCTCCTCAATCTTGAGAGGCGGTTGCGCCGGGCTCAACGGTACGAAGCGGCATTCCTGAGCGAGCGCCGAAGTCAGAATGAACAGAATTGTTGGGTTACGCATGCCGACATCGTCATGATATCCCGATAGCGCCCCTTCCGACGGCTTTTGCCTAATCGCTCGATAGCGAACCGGAGCGGCCATCCGTTGCGCCGCCTTCTCCCGAAAGGTTTCGACGTCACGGATCGAGGCGGATGCCGGCAAGGATCTCTTGCGTGTCTCGAAGCATCTGCTGGACTCCGCCGAGCTAAAGGCCATCGGCCGATTTGACGGCGGAGCGTCCCGCGTAGGAGGCAGATTGGCCGGTCGGCGGAGGCGGTACAGGGCCTTCTTGGCGACCAAGACCGGTTCGGAGTGTGCCTTTCTCCTCCCCAGGGGGTATGTGGCCCGTTTGTGGGCGCGCCCCTGTCAACCTTCTGCGGGAAAGTGATCTGAATATCCGTCGACAAGAAAACGCAGCCCGGTCGACACTCGAATCGGCAACAGCCGCACTGCCTCCAACCACTTCGCCAACCGCGCCGTCGCCGTGGCCAGCCGCAACCCCATCCACCGCGCATGACCTCGGAGACTGGAAACTTTCGCAGCTAACGCTCGACCCGTTGCAGCGATTATTGAACCAAATCGCTGAGCGCGGATACCGGCGATCAACGCTGAAGCACATCCGCACCTATCTCAATCAAGCAGCGCTTGAATAAGCTATCGACGAGGGGTTGACTAGTCGTAATCCGGCGCGAAAATTAGAACTGCCGAAGACCCAGAAATCCAGGGAGCGATTCTACACTTTAGTGGAGATGCAGCGGATCCTCTCGGTCGCGGCAGGGCGCGAGAATCTCGTAATCCGGATTCTCCTGTTTTGCGGCCTGCGTCCAGCAGAGTTGCTCGCTCTGCGAGTTGAAGACGTGGACGCCGATCAACTGCGTATCGACGAAGCCGTAAAGGAAAAGGAGAAGGGCGCGAACCGCATCGGAGCGACAAAGACCAAGACACCAGATGCCTGGGTCGCCGTCCCGCCCGGCCTCGCACAGGACTTGAACGCGTGGGTAGCCGCGCACCCGCAACGTCACGACCCCAGGGCCTTCCTCTTTCCGACCGCCACCGGCACCGCTTACCGAATGGGCAATTTTCTAAAGCGGGTTCTAAAGCCGATCGCCAAGTCCGCTGAGATCGAAGATTTTGGCTTCCGCGCTATGCGCGCGACGGCTTCTACGCTGTTCCAGACGCATGGCGCCGTCAAAGACACCCGTGGTCAAATGCGGCACGCCGACCCGCCGACCACCCTCCGTTACTACGTGAAAGTGATCCCGGAAAACCAGCGAAAAGCGGTTGCCGATTTTGAGCGCTCGGACACGATGAAGGGGGTCGGAAGGAAGTCCAGAGCGGAATCGAATCACTAATTGATGAAAGGTCACGTGATCGGAGCGTACTTCCCCGCTGATTTTTATGGTGCGCCCGGACCGATTCGAACGGCCGGCCTTCTGGTTCGTAGTTAGACTGTTGGCCGTCCGCATCCGTCCAGCCAGTATTTTTTTGTTTGGTTTAGCGGGAGGCTTCGTGTTGTATTGTCCGCCGGATTCCGCATTTGTCCACCGGCTTGGCTGTCAGTTTGGCTGTCAAACTTTCCTGATGTCGCGGGCGACTTGGGCTAAAGTACTCACGGCGATGCGGCAGGAGTTCTGGTCCATCGGCTACAGAACGGAAGGTGAAGTGGAACGGGCCGCATTCTGTCTCACCTATGTTGGCACGGAGGGCCGCGCCGAAGACGCATCATGTATTCTAAAGCAGCCAGCGTATGCCGACGGCGCAGAAGAAGCGGTGGGCCGCGCCGAAGAAGGGGTCAACGTCTGGTCAACGAAAGGAACAGTAGCGATGCTTGGTCCGGATGCTATTAAGGCGCTAAAGAAGAAGTTTGGAGTTAAAAAAGATGAGGAGTTGGCCGATAAAATCGGGGTTTCACTCAGTGGAATTCAGCAGTGGAAGGGGCGCGACAGTGTAACCGAACGGCAATTTGCAGAACTAGTCTTCAAGGCCGAGAGTGCGGGTGCCCGTCGTGTCCAGGATAGCGCGGCGATGCGGCCTATCGTGGAGTACTTCCGCGTCGGATTCCACGGCGTCGAAGCGAGGCAAGAGGCTCGAGCTTTTTAGCACGGAATTGTCGAACGGCTACCTTCAAAGCCTGAAAGATGAGCTTGATTCTCATCCAGGCGTTTATGTGTTTTACGACAGCCGGGGACGGGCAATCTATATCGGAAAGACAAGAAAGTCGCTCTGGAAAGAGATGACCAACGCATTTAATCGAGATAGGGGAGGAGTTCAGAACATCAAGCTTGTCAATCACCCTTTGCGAAACCAACCATACAATAATAGCGAGGAGATAGCCAGACAGATTGTGGATCGCGACGTCCCTCTGTCGTGGCTAGCTTCATACTTCAGCGCTTACGAAGTTCAAGATTGGATGGTGAACGACCTCGAAGCAATACTGGTCCGTGTGTTTGCAAACGACTTGTTGAACAAGAATATGAAAAAGTTCCACCAACAACGGACTCGGGCGGCCCAATAAGATTGCCAGACCGAGAATATGGGTTGTAGATGTTCTGCGACCGCATATAATCGTATTCAGGCTGTACGCCGATGACGACCGCCTGAATCAAAGTATCTGTTCGGTAAGTGGGTCCGCGTTATGCTGCATGCCTCCACAGAAGATAATAGAAGACTGGATACACCGTGAAGATCCTCTGGTGCTGGCGTTGCAAAATGGACATTCCGATGCTCGATGAGGACGAGTTTGATTGTATTCGGGAAGCGGACCGCTCTCTCGGCAAGAATGACACTGATAACACTGAGCGTTCGTTGCGAGAGTACGAGCGCATTACAGGTTTCTCGGAAACAAATCGTGTAGCCATTGAGCATCACCGGATCTTCCTCTACGGCCCACCATGTTCCAAATGCGGAAAACCGCTCCGGTCTCCGCAGGCGAAGCTATGCGGGGCGTGCATGGCGCCGGTACGCTAGCGGCGGCTCCTAGGACCGCAAACGGCGCAACAGGGCAAGATCGTCCAAGACTTCGACGCCCGCTCTTTGCAGAAAGGGCTGTGCGGGCGGCTCAAAGAAATCCTCATCCTTTGTGCAAAGGACTTCGGCGTCCCCAATGATGGCCGTCTGCATAACAATCGTGTCGTTGACATCGCGGACGGGCGTAATGAGCAGCGGATCGGTGCGAACAATCTCGGATGCCGCGCGCAACATAGCGATGTAATCATAAATACGCCCTTCCGAGAGCCCATGCAGCGCGATCATGCGCGGGTACCGGAGCACCCTTGCGAGCTCGTGTAGGATTTCATTCGAGATCACCAACACGTGATCGGATTCGATGATACGCAGCAGGAGTTCACGGGCGGGGCCACTTGCACTCTCATGTGCCCGGACGAGGATCGACGTGTCGAGGACGATTCTCACGGATGCGGGCGGTAGCTCGGACGAACGCTTCTCATGGCCTCGGTAATAGCGGCTTCACGTTCGCTCTCCGTAACGGGCTTACGCATGGCATCTACCTCGGCAAAGTACTTCTTCAAATCGTCCGCAATTTCAAGCCGTTCCTGGGGCGAAATTCCGGCTTGCTCGAAGGTACGAACGCTCACGGCTTCGCCGTCCTGGACGCGGCGGCCCAAGAGGGTTTCAACAGCGGCCTTCTCGGCCGGGGTGAGATCGGTTGCGTTGCGGATCATGGCGGTTTCCCAGTTAGAGTTCGACAGGCTCATCGTACCGCGCCAATCCCATTTTGTCACGGAAATTTTGTCACGGAAAACCGTCGTGGCCAAGGAAACTGGCTCGCTAACGAGCCGGTGGCGTGGCCAGGATGCTGTAACGATGTAACCCGTGATCGTTACAAAAACCGTTACAGTGGCCTTAATCGGGATAGGGGGAAGCCTCGCTCCTCCCCTCCCACACCACCGGACATGCGGGTCCGCATCCGGCGGTTCGGCGGGTTGAGCAACTACCGAACCGTTAATCTTGGAATCTGAAGCGAGTCGAAGTAAGCATTGGGCAGCGCAATGGAAAGGGCCGGTGAGTTGGCCAACCGCCAGGGTCCGTGTCCGCTGCCCGCCGTTTTCGCGGCCAAGTCGCGGTTCA
>Ga0163151_10001352_pt1 | contig 41499 bp, 36 predicted proteins | sample OliLakLV19MP5IB2_FD_145596 | JGI IMG/M metagenome (GOLD analysis project Ga0163151, IMG submission 145596) | Freshwater microbial mat bacterial communities from Lake Vanda, McMurdo Dry Valleys, Antarctica - Oligotrophic Lake LV.19.MP5.IB-2 | ecosystem: Environmental > Aquatic > Freshwater >...
ATGTGCTGGTATATTTCTCAGATTGCGAAAAGTAATGTGCTGGTATATTTCTCAGATTGCGAAAAGTAATGTGCTGGTATATTTCTCAGATTGCGAAAAGTAATGTGCTGGTATATTTCTCAGATTGCGAAAAGTAATGTGCTGGTATATTTCTCAGATTGTGAAAAGTAATGCTCTGGTATATTTCTCAGATTGTGAAAAGTAATGCTCTGGTATATTTCTCAGATTGTGAAAAGTAATGTGCTGGTATATTTCTCAGATTGCGAAAAGTAATTCTGCTGGTATATTTCTCAGATTGTGAAAAGTAATGCCGCTAAATGTTAATCCCCAGGCTGACACTGCTTATTTAATACAGCATTTCCCATCTTGCGATGAATGGGCCTGAGATCTAAGTTGTCTCGTGTGCCAGAAGGCCTGCCGTAAGCAAACATCATTAGAGCAATCACTCTTGGGTCATTGTAACTGTGGTTGTAAGCAGGCATCTGTAGTTCTTTGAGTGTGTTGATATCTTTCCATCCAAAGTTTCGCGAATAGGCCTGCATCACTATGACAATATTTTTATCAGGTGGAATGCGAGCTTTTGCGCGTTTTAAAAATATATTGAGTTTATCTACATTCACTTTTGAATTTGAATCTCCTGGGGGATCAACATACGCTTCAAGACCAACCCAATCTAAACCTTGGGCAGTAATCGCATTTTCATCAAGAGATTGAGACTGAGTGTAAACAATTCCTAATGGTTTGTCTTGAACACCTCGACTTCTAAAAAAATTACGAACTTCTTTTAATTTGCTTTCGGTTTCAGCTTTTGTCCACTTGGGTTCATCAGCGAGTTCAACCATGTAAACGTGGGGCCAGATTTTTTCCATGAAATTCATCATGCGTATTAATGTGGAAGTTATCACTGGCCCAGTCGCATCAATACTCAAAGTCCAAACAATTTTTTGTTTTTTAGAGGCAGCGCGGTTCACTGAACGTTCCATATCAGCTAACCACATATCATCGGTATCATCAGAGCTTTTAGCATATCCATTTTTTGCTACAGCAATATAGAGATCAGAATAGCAGTCTACTTCTTTTTGAAAATCACCGTATTTGCCGTCTGTAAAATAATAACCAAAACTCATAGCATGATTTGGAACTGGCACTCCATCGACCATCGAAGGAGTTGGGCTGGGTGCAGGAATTGTAATGGGTGAAGTCCCAGGCGTAGCGGGTACTGTGACACTTGTGTTTGAATCATCAGCGATTTTTGGATTTGCAAAATTTTGTGATTTACACCCGCTAAAAATGAGTACGGTACAACTCGCCATAATAAATTTAGATTTCATGACTCCCCCACATGCTATCTGTACTATCGGCTGGGGATTGATAAATTTAATACTTTAGTCGAGATTATGTTTGAATCAAAACGACTAACTTTTTTGCAAAAAATCGTAATTAGACTTTAGTTTAGTTGTTCATCTTTTGTTCTCTGTGCCGATAGTCTAGGTATGAAGAATGTGATCGTTGCATTTTCAATAGTGATGTTTGCTGCTGGATGTTCCAAACAAGAGGCGTTTAAGTCGCGCCTGGCTGCGAGTCAGGCAAATCAAAGTACTCCGGCAAAACCAACTCCGGTTGTTTCTCCAACACCAACACCTAGCCCAGGTGCTAGTGCTTCACCAACTCCGTCACCAACTCCGTCACCAACTCCGACTCCATCGCCAGCAAATAATTGCACACTTCCACCCAAGCCTGAGTGTGGCGCTGCAGAGGGCCCAGCAGGTGTATGGGGATGTTGCACGGCTGAAAGATCAAGCTTTGATGATGTTGTTGAGAGTGCTATTCAACAATTTCAAGTGTTACGCCCTGATCTTTTCGATGGAGAAAAAGTTAAAAACGAGGATGCATATGTGCAAGGTGTGGCGGGTGTGCTTAATTCAATGGGTTATTGCGCATCACAAGGTGGTCCAGCTGATGAAATTGGAATTAAAAACTCTAACGGTTTTAATGATCAATATGACATTCATTTAAGTAATGGTTATATCAGGCATCATGGTTATCAAGTAACGTGTCGACCTGCTCGATTTTAATTAAGCAACTTCGAATTGTTTGACGTATTCAACAAAGCTAGATCTTGCTTCGTCAGAAACATTTATGAATTGAAATCCTAAATCATTTGAATGGCGATATACTACTTTTGCTTTCACGTGAGCAGTTTGCGTAAGCAAGGGTGACTTAATTTTTAAATTAAGTTCTTCTCCAATTTGAAAAGTAGTCGTTTGAGCTTCTCGAACATAAGTTGTTTCAGACCAAATTTGCGTTATTTCATTGTCAAACATTTGAGTTTTTTCTGTTTGATCTACAATAAATTGATCAGTGTTCAGCGTACCTGAAATTCCACCTTCTGAAATACATTGTGTAGTTAGAGCAAATTTAACGTTATCAATAAAAATGCTTCCTACAAATGGCGCTCGTGTGTGTTTGCGACGAGAGATTCCAAGGTACTGCATAAATTCAGAAATTTCGTAAACCGATGACCACTTATTTAAACCTGTTGTCCAAAGTTTTGCAGTCAATGATAATTCATTTTTAACTAGTTTTTCAACAACGACCTTAAATGCAAAGGGTCCGTGGTTTGTTCCATCTTCATTAATATACCAAACATCATTTTGACTAGCAGTCATTGCGGCTTTCTCTATCCAGACTGCAAGATTTTGCCATTCTTTATAGCCGCGCTTCCAGATGAGATCTGAGTCGATATACTGACCAAACTTGATGCCTTTATGAACCTCAGATGAGTCGAAAGGACCTCTCACCGTCTGATGATCATAAATAAACCAAATCCTATCCATGTTTTTGTCTAGTTGCTTAGTCATCTGTCTAATAATTCGGCAGTTTTTCGAGAGACTTTAGGACTTTTTGATGCTTAAACCATGCCATCCTCGTGGTATTATTTAAAGGTGGCTAAAGAGTGATGGCATCATGCGGCGATTAAAAAAGTGGGGGCTGGCAGCCCTTTTTATATTGTTAGGGCTTGAAATCCTAACGTTAGCTCCAAAAAGTTTGAACACGCCGCAAGAGGCTGCAATCAAGCCAAAAGTCGATAAGACTTTAGCACCAAAATCAGCAGTGACCACAATGTCACAGATGATGCACGGGGTGCATTTGGTTGAAACTTCAGCTGGCAAAAAAGAATGGGAATTAGATTCTGATTATGCCCAAGGTTTTAAAGATAAAGGTACTTGGAAATTACAAGGAGTCCACGTGAAGTTTTTTGGTGCAGCGGGAACAGAATATTCTGTTACAGGAGACAAAGGTTCTGTGCACACAGAAACAAAAGATATGGAAATTAATGGACACGTTGTCACCACGACTTCTGATGGCTATATGGTCAAAAGTAATTCTTTAAAATATGTATCTACTGATAAAACATTATCTACGCCTGATCATGTTGAGATAACAGGGCCCGAAACCAAAGACGGAAAATTTGAAATGGTCGGTCGAGGTCTTCAAGCAGTTCTTGATACAAGTACTATGACTTTGAAAGATCAAGTAAGAGCATCAAAGTCGGTTACAGGAAATCGCGATATGGTCATTCACTCAAAATGGGCGCGTATCAACGGTAAAAACAATCAGGCACATTTTGAAGATAATGTTCAAGTAGATCTAGAAAATGTGCGCATGACAGGTCAGCAGGCTGACTTTGTATACGAATCAAATACAAAATCTTTGACTTCACTTTTACTTCAAGGAAATGTGCGCGTCACTGACAGACAACGTTGGGCTGCATCACAACAAGCGCAAGTTTTGTTTGCGGAAAACGAATTCATCTTGCTGGGTAATCCGCGAGTTCTTCAAGACGATAATGAACTTCGTGGTGAAGAAATTAGATTTATCAATGGCGGCAAAGAAGTGCGTGTGATCAAAGCAAAAGCACGCGTCGAGAATGAACTTAATCAAATTAATAGCAATACAACAAAGAGGCCCTAATGAGTATTCTTGCTATTAGAAATATTTCTAAGAGTTTTAAAAGTCGTAAAGTCGTCGATGGCGTAAGCTTTGATGTTCAATCAGGTCAAATCGTAGGTCTTTTGGGGCCAAATGGTGCTGGTAAAACAACAAGTTTTTATATGGTGGTTGGCCTTGTAAAACCCGATTCAGGAGATATCTTTATCGATGAAAAAAGTATTGGTCAAAAACCAATGTATCAACGTGCACGTATGGGTGTGAGTTATCTTCCTCAAGAGCCCAGTGTATTTAGAAAATTATCTGTTGAAGAAAATATATTAGTGGCACTCGAGGCTCATGGTTATGAAGGTGCGGAACGGGCTGAACGATTAGCAGAATTGCTTGAAGATTTTAAAATTCACCATGTACATAAAAGTTATGCCTATGCACTTTCAGGTGGTGAAAGACGTCGCGTTGAAATCGCAAGAGCATTAGCTGGGAACCCCTCATTTTTACTATTAGATGAGCCCTTCGCAGGTATTGACCCTATCGCTGTTGGTGATATTCAAGTCATTGTAAAACAGCTTAAAGAAAGAAACATCGGCGTATTAATTACAGATCACAACGTGAGAGAAACTTTAAAAATTTGTGATCGAGGTTACATTTTAAAAGAAGGTAAAATTCAGGTTACTGGCACTGCCAATGAAATTGCTGAATCGCCCATTGCTAAGAAATTTTATTTAGGTGAAAACTTTAAGTTGTAATTATTTAACCGTGCACACAGGTGTGTGAGAGGAATGTAAATGGCTTTAGAGCTAAAACAGGGACTCAAATTATCGCAGCAATTGAGGATGACTCCGCAATTGCAGCAAGCAATCAAGCTCCTGCAACTTTCTCGTCTCGAGTTAGAAACCGTCATCACCAAAGAGATGGAAGAAAATCCAATCCTCGAAGAAGCCATGGATACCGCAGATGAAGATGCGGCTGCCACTAAAGAAACTGAGCAGCTCGGCATGGTTGAAGATAACGAAGCGCCTGTACCTCAAGCTGACGATAATAAAAAAGAAGAGTTTGAGTGGGAAAATTATGTTGAAGATAATTACCGTCAAGCAACAAGCCAAGCCGGTATTCGTAACACAGAAGAAGTTCACAATTATGAAAACCTCATCACGCGTCATGAAAGTCTTCAGGAATATCTTCTTTGGCAATTAAAACTCTCAGGATTTAATGAAGAAGAAGAGCGAATCGGAACAAAAATTATCGGTAATATCGACGATGATGGTTATTTGAAAATGCCACTTGAAGAAGTTTGCCCTGAAGAAAATCTTCCTGTGGAAGATCTCGTTGGCATTTTAGAACTTATCCAAGAATTAGATCCTCCAGGTGTTGCGGCTCGCAATCTCCAAGAATGTCTCTTGGTTCAAGCAAAAGTTTTGGGCGAAGATACAAATGATGTCATTCACGTGATTAAAAATCATATGAAAGATTTAGAGAAAAAGAATTTTGAAGGCATTGCCAAAGCTATGGGCAAACCACTTGATGAGATGATTGAAATTTGCAAAGTGGTTTTTGACATGGAGCCAAAGCCAGGTCGTAGTTTTGCACCCACTGAAACTCAATATGTAACACCTGATGTTTACGTTTATAAAGTCGGTGATGAGTATGTGGTGTCTCTCAACGAAGATGGCCTGCCACGCCTTAAGATCAGCAATTTTTATAAGAATGTTTTGCAAGGCAAAGGGTCAAGTACTGTCACAAAAGAATATATCCAAGACAAACTTCGATCTGCTGTGTGGCTTATTAAATCAATTCATCAGCGCCAAAGAACTATTTATAAGGTTACCGAGAGTATTGTTCGTTACCAACGTGATTTCTTAGATAAGGGTTTAGAGTTTCTCAGACCTATGATTTTAAGAGATATTGCCAATGACATCGGGATGCATGAATCTACAGTGAGTCGCGTGACTACTGCAAAATATGTTCATACTCCTCGTGGAATTTTTGAACTTAAATATTTCTTTAACAGTGGTATTAACAAAACCGATGGTGATTCATTAGCGAGTGAATCTGTTAAAGAAAAAATCAAAGAATTGGTTTCACAAGAAGATATCAAAAACCCATACTCAGATCAGAAGATTGTCGAGCTTTTAAAAAATAAATCGGGAATTGATATAGCACGCCGTACCGTAGCTAAGTACAGAGATATACTTGGCATTTTACCAAGTAGTAAACGCAAAAAATATTTCTGACCTAGACCTTGAAACTTGCCGATAAGAGCATATGTTTTGATTATCACGAAAGCGTGATTTCACCCCATAACTGGAGGTTACATATGCAAATCAAATTCACCTTTAAGCATATACAAGCTTTAGACTCAATCGAGTCGTATGCTACGTCGCGTATAGAGAAGCTTGATAAGTTCGCAATGCATAAAGAGGCTAGAGTGCACTTTATTTTTAGTGTTCAAAAGGCTGAGCAAGTAGCTGAGATCAATATCGATGCGGGTCATATTCATTTAACTGCAAAAGCAAAAGACCCTACGTTGTACGCATCTATTGATAAAGTGGTGGATAAAATGGAGCGCCAGCTCTTGAAGCATAAAGAAAAGGTGCAGAAACACCATAAATTTGAACTCAGTAACGAGGGTTATCTGCGTCGTGAGCTTATTGAGCAATCAAAAGAACTCCGAGATAAAAAAGACGCGAGCTAACAGGCTTTTTGCTCTAGAAGCCATTTTCATAAGCCAGGGACTTCCCTGGCTTTTTTATTGACCATTTTCACCTCTTCAAACTAGAATTTAGCGTTTTCCAAAAATTCAAAGAGGAGAGTGTATGGCGTCAGTCTATGGTCCCAAAGACTATTTTTTTACAAGCGAATCAGTTACCGAAGGTCATCCAGATAAAGTCGCAGACCAAATTAGCGATACAATCTTAGATGCATTATTAGCACAAGATCCTAGATCACGCGTTGCGTGTGAAACACTAGTTACGACAGGATTAACTCTCATTTCCGGTGAGATCACTACAAAAGCTTATGTCGATATGGCTGAGCTAGCGCGAAATACAATTCGTAAAATTGGATACACAGATAATGATTCAGGCTTCAATGCTGATTCTTGTGCGGTACTGACAAGTATTGGTCGTCAATCACCTGATATTGCAATGGGTGTAGATGAAGGCGGAGAAAAAGAACAAGGCGCTGGCGATCAAGGCATGATGTTTGGTTATGCTATTAATGAAACTCCAGAGTTGATGCCGCACACAATAAGTTTGTCTCATAAACTCACACGTCGATTGGCAGAAGTTCGTAAAAATGGAACACTGAAATATTTGCGCCCCGACGGAAAAAGTCAGGTAACAATTGAATACAAAGACCGAAAAGCCGTAAGAGCAGATGCCATTGTTGTTTCAACACAGCATCATCCTGATGTAACGCTTAATCAAATTCGTGAAGACGTTATCGAGAATGTTATTAAAAAATCTATTCCTGCGCATTTACTCGATTCAAAAACAAAAATTTATGTCAATCCAACCGGGCGATTTGTTGTGGGTGGTCCACAAGGTGATGCCGGTTTGACGGGTCGTAAGATTATTGTTGATACATACGGTGGTCATGGTGGCCATGGTGGTGGAGCATTTTCAGGTAAAGACCCTTCAAAAGTTGATAGATCAGCATGCTATGCTGCACGTCACATTGCTAAAAACGTAGTAGCAAGCGGCGTTGCTGAGCGTTGCTTGGTGCAAGTTGCCTATGCGATCGGTGTAGCACAACCTATGAGCTTGATGGTTGATACTTTTGGAACAGAAAAAGTATCAGTTGAAAGTATTAATAAAGCTGTAAATGAAATTTGGGATCTCAGACCCGCAGCGATTGTTAAGTACTTTGATCTTTTAAAACCACGTTATTTACCCACTGCAGCTTACGGTCATTTTGGTCGTACAGAAGAAAGTTTCACATGGGAAAAAACAGAGCGTGCTGAAGCAATTAAAAAATTAGTTTAAGTAAAATGTAGGTGCTCTATTTATATAATAAAAAGGCCGTCTCGTAAGAGACGGCCTTTTTTATTGGTAAGTTATGATCCATTTAACTTTGTTAAGTACGATTTCCAAAAAAACATTCTTTAAAAATCAATACCGATAACTATCAGCTTTGTAGGGGCCGTTCAAAGGAACGCCGATATACTTGGCTTGATCTTCTCTCAAGACTGTCAATTGAGCATTTAGTTTTTTCAATTGAAGACGAGCTACTTTTTCATCCAAATGTTTAGGCAAAACGTAAACACCAAGTGGGTATCTCTCTGGGTGAGAGAAAAGCTCGATTTGCGCAATGGTTTGGTTGGCAAATGAAGAAGACATAACGTAACTGGGGTGACCCGTTCCGCAACCTAAATTCACCAAGCGACCTTTAGCCAATAAGATGATGCGTTTTCCATCGGGGAAAATAACATGATCCACTTGAGGTTTAATTTCTTCCCATTGGTATTTCTCTAAAGATGCAACTTCGATTTCATTATCAAAGTGACCGATGTTACAAACGATAGAATTATTTTTCATAGCTTTCATATGATCATGGGTGATGACATTAAAATTACCCGTGGTCGTCACAAAGATATCCGCTTTATCTGCAGCGTAATCCATGGTTACAACGCGGTATCCTTCCATTGAAGCTTGAAGTGCGCAAATAGGATCAATCTCTGTGACCCAAACTTGAGCTGAAAGTGCACGTAAGGCTTGAGCTGAACCTTTGCCCACATCTCCATAACCTGCTACCACAGCAACTTTGCCGGCAATCATAACGTCTGTTGCTCGTTTGATACCATCAACGAGTGATTCACGGCATCCGTAGAGATTGTCAAATTTTGATTTTGTAACAGAGTCATTAACATTAATTGCAGGAAATTTTAATTCTCCACGAGCATGCATTTGAATCAGGCGATGAACGCCTGTAGTGGTTTCTTCAGTAACACCTTTGATTTTTGAAAGACGCTCTGAGTACCAGTGAGGGTGTTTTGAAAGTTTATCTTTAATAGATTGAAACAAAATTGTTTCTTCTTCTGAGTGGGGTTTTTCTAAAACGCTTTTGTCTTTTTCAGCGCGTGTTCCTAAATGTAAAAGTAAAGTAGCATCGCCACCATCATCTAAAATCATGTTTGAGAATTTGCCACCCGGCCATTCAAAAATGCGATGAGTGTAATCCCAATATTCTTTAAGGCTTTCACCTTTAACCGCAAAAACAGGATACCCAGCTTTTGCAATAGCTGCGGCAGCGTGATCTTGTGTTGAAAAGATATTACATGAAGCCCATCTGACTTCAGCACCAAGGGCTGCGAGTGTTTCAATAAGCACAGCTGTTTGAATAGTCATGTGCAAAGAACCTGTGATAAGAGCACCTTTGAGAGGTTGTGTTTTAGCAAACTCTTCTCTGATGGCCATAAGACCTGGCATCTCTGTCTCGGCAATTTTAATTTCTTTGCGACCCCAGTCAGCAAGACTGATATCGGCTATGACGTAATCTTTATTTTCCATTTGTGGAATCTCCTCTTATAAATCGCGCAAAACATGACAAGGAGATGAATAGATTGCTTCTCACCTTGTGCGTGTGTCGCACGATTGATTAGGTGAGCGCCGTTTAATGAATAGAATCTGAGCCTAGGGCAACTGATCTGCCTCGCAACGCTCCTCAAATTCTGTATTTTCTTATATCTAAAATTGGGAAGGTTTGAAACTGGAAAATAGCACCTAATGCATTAATGTGGCGCATTACAGGTAAGTCAAAACAGATATGTCAAGGCGATCGAAGCAAAGCAAACCGTCTCTTGCATTAAATCTAAAGGCCTCTTACGATTTTAAGAATAAAATCTTTATGGGGAGTGCTATGAAGTATATTTTTCTGTCCACAATTATTTTGTCGCTTCTATTTTCAACAACAAAAAGTTTCGCACTGATCAATGGCGTCATTGATCATACGGGTAAGTTCCCATTTGTTGCTTTAGTGGGCGGGTGCACGGCCACTAAAGTGAGTCCTCAACATTATATTTTAGCAGCGCATTGCTACATGCAAAAAATAAAGCCTCTTATCCATACAATGAAAAATTCAAAACAAGCACTCTCATTAGATAATTCTCAAATCTCCCTACATCCCTCCTGGATTGAAACTTGCTCTAAAATAAATTGTTCTGGTTTAGAAATCGGAACTCCTCAGGATAACCCGCGTAAAGTTGATCTTGCCATCGTGAAACTTGCAAAGCCTGATTACTCAATTCCATTTGTACAAATTGATTACGGCTCTATCAACACAGGTGAGTCAGTTGTCATCGCGGGGTTTGGTTGCACAGCCGATATTGGTGAAGAGGGCGATGGCCTGCGCTATGCTGAAAGTATTGTTGTGAGCGCAGATATCATGAAGCACCAACATTCTTTATATGCACCAGTAGCCGACCTTGCATCGCAAAGTAACTTTGTCACTCCTGGTTATTCATACAACACTCGGTATTCAAGTTTATGCCCCGGAGATTCTGGTGGGCCTGTGTTTCGAATGAAGAATAGCTCTCCTGTGCTCATAGGAATCAATGCGGACTACACATTTTTTGGCCCCTATGAACGAAGTATATCTGTGACCAACGTTCACACCCGTATCAGTGATGATAGTTTTTATTCAGTAGGTAAATGGGTTCGTGAACAGCTATTGAAATTATAAAAATCCAAAAACGATTTTCATTTTACAACACATCACATTGATCCTTGCGACCATGACCCCTTTTGTATTATTGAACATGAAGTTTTGGCTTACTCACTAGGCTTTAGTCCACTCGTAAAACCATTAAAAAATTCCGATAAAGTCATGAGATGTATCACTATGAGATTTTTCAGATTTTTAGAATTTTTAAAAAGGTAAAACCGTTAACAGCAGTTGTGTGGATTGTTTTATTTTTAGCCACAAACCTCGCTGTTTTACCCGCCACCACTTTTGCTGTTGAAGTAAAATCCGATGCTACATGTATTAAAGTTGAAAAAGACCTCGAAGCACTTTTTCAAAACCCCAAAAATGATAATCAACTTTACGTCGATAATTATAAAGACCCAAAACGAACCAGCGTGCAATCAGAAGTTGTCACCACGCGTACTACCAATAATATTCCTACCATCAAGAAAAAAGGTACTGACGACTACACTTACTTACACCAAAACTTGGTTCTTCGCGAAATGCGTAAAAATAATATTCTTACAAAGCAAGACATGCTTATTTATAGCGATTATAAAACTTTGCGTTTGAGTCTTAAGACAAAGCCCCATGGTAAAATGGATGAAAAACTCACCCGTGCGCTTGATAAAGTTTATGACCAAGCGGGTAAGGATTGGCTTGAGTATATGAAGTTAAAGCGTCCTGATCTTTTGGATGAACTTCTTAAAGCAGGTTTTGTTGATCCCACACGTCCACAAGACTTGCCCGGAAAATTATTTAGAGGAGCCTTTGGTGAAAACTCTGCTTCTCCCGAAGAAGTTGCTTTAGCCGTTCGTGCGGCTCGCTACTTTGATAAAGACGGAATTATTAATATCGGCTTAGTGACAGAAGATCTTTTAAAATTGCGTGCTGAAGTTTTTGAGCGTCGAATTGCACTTTCACAAAAATTTGGAAAAACTGCTTTATTCACCAACCGCGGCTCAACGGGTACGCTGACATCCGATGTCTTTGCTATTTTAAGAAAAACGCAGGACAAAAAAGAAATCGAAAAACAATTAAATGCTCTTCTCAATGGCAAGCAAGTACTGAGTTCTCAAGATATTGATGACATCATGATGTATAATCGACAGGTCGATGTTTTTTCTCCGACCATTGACCCTCAAGTTGAAAGAGCTGATTTTAATTTTGATTCGACTGTAGACGTCACTTCAGCAGATTGTGGCGGCTTAGGTGGATTTAACCAGCAATGTACAGCTGAAGCATTAGCTCAAGTGGGTAAATACGGCTCACTTAAAGACACCACTTTTGTAGTTCAAAAAGGAATTAAAAAAGCAGATGAGTATTTGACGCGTTTTGAAACAGAACTTAAAAAACAATATGCTAGGGCTAAAGGTTCTGAAAGCCGCAGTTTTTCAAAGATAAATGCTGATGTAGTGAAGGGGGGAGATGACTTCCATCTCAAGACTCCTATTAGAGAAAAGCTCACTATGGATCAAAAGAAAAATTTCGTTCGCGGTTTAGGAAGGCCAACGGATAATACGCTTAGACCTGGAAATTTTCGTATCACTTTTGGAGCGCAAAATCGTGCTGAAGTTTCAGTACTTGAAAGTGTTGAGAAAAAAATAAGGGATAAATTACTTGTGCCCCCGGGGCGAAATTCCAAGGATTTTATTATAGCTGTAAATGTGAAACACACTCCTGAAGGTTCCTTTCTTGAGTTTTTTGTGGGTGGAGAAAAAATCCCAGCGCGTTTTAAGCAAGAGATCGAAAACAGTGCTCAACAGATTCTCAAAGAATCAGAGTTTTCAACTTATAAGCTTGCCCCTCATACAGCTGATTCGTCTCCTGTTTGGCTAGCACCTCCTTTACCGAAAAAGCAAATACGTAACATAAGCAGTCATCCATCAAATTAGCCTAAGTCATTAATTTATCTGGTTTATTAAGCCTTACCTTCATCACCTAAGTGCCTCGCATATCAATCTAATATTCTAGCCAAAGGTCCTAAAGCTCCGCGTTAAAAGACCGATAGATAATGTAAGGGGTAGCGGAATGAAGGCCAGTATGTCGCAGTTTGTAACTCGGTACGCGTTTGCATTCACAGTGATGTTCATGCTTTTAGGTTATCAAAACTGTAGTTTTAGCACTCAAAGCATAAATGATATCAATAGACAGCCAACCTCAGTTCAGGCGCCAGTAGTAGAACCCTTGGTTGAGCCACAATCTGATAAATCCTCAGCTATTTCTGAAGTGGCATGCATTAAAGACTGCTAATTTAAATTACGCCACGCATTAAATATATTGCAACGTATTGTTACGTATAGTAACTCTCAAGCATGGCGACAAAAAAAATTACAACAACAGTTTATATTACCGAAGAGCAAAATCAGCTCCTCAAAGAACTCAACAAGCGCACAAAAGTGCCCGTGGCAGAGTTCATACGTGAAGGTATTGATTTGATTTTAGAGAAAAACCGCTCGCGTTTACCTGGGCAAATTGATTTAAGCCCTACCGAATTTAAAGCACATTCAAATAACTCCAATATTCTCGACAATTAAGCTCGCAGCACCTATAAATTAGCGTCGATCATGAAAAACAATCTTGAACATATCCGAAATTTTTCAATCATTGCCCACATCGATCACGGCAAAAGCACTCTTGCTGATGGACTCATTGAGTTCACAGGAGCACTTTCCCAGCGTGAGCGAAAAGATCAATTTCTAGATAATATGGAACTAGAACGTGAGCGCGGCATTACAATAAAAGCTCAAACAGTGCGACTTACATACAAAGCAAAAAATGGAAAAACTTATCAACTCAATTTGATCGATACCCCCGGGCATGTTGATTTTAGCTATGAAGTTTCAAGATCTCTTGCTGCTTGCGAGGGGGCAATTCTTGTTGTCGATGCGTCTCAGGGTGTTGAAGCTCAAACTTTAGCCAATGTTTACATGGCTCTTGATAGCAATTTAGAGATCATTCCAGTTCTTAATAAAATCGATCTTCCTGCCGCTGACCCAGATGGTGTGAAACAACAAATTGAAGATGCAATTGGCATTGATGCCAGTGGTGCTATTTATGCAAGTGCTAAAGAAAAAATCGGTATCGAAGAAATTCTAGAGGCCGTAGTAGCCAAGGTTCCTGCTCCCACAGGTGATAAAGACAACGTACTTCAGGCTTTGATTTTTGATAGCTGGTTTGACCCGTATCAAGGTGTGGTTATTTTAGTGCGCGTGATGGAGGGCACCGTCAAGCCTGGAATGAAAATCAGGCTGATGAGTATTGGTAAAGACTTTGAAGTTTTAAAAGTCGGTGCTTTTATGCCTTTTGCACAACAACTCACAGAGCTTAATCCCGGTGAAGTAGGTTTTATTATTTCAGGTATTAAAGACGTTCATGATTCAAAAATCGGTGACACGGTTACGAGTTCTAAAAATCCATCAACAACACCACTTGTGGGTTTTAAAGTAGTAAAACCGATGGTGTTTAGCGGCATATTTCCTGTCGACGGGCCAGATTATGACAATCTTCGTGATGCGCTTGAAAAGCTAGCATTGAATGACTCAAGTTTTTCATTTGAACCTGAAACAAGTATCGCTTTGGGTTTTGGTTTTCGATGCGGGTTTTTAGGTCTTCTTCATATGGAGATTATCCAGCAGCGTTTAGAGCGTGAGTATAATCTTAATCTGATTACAACAGCACCAAGTGTTGTATATAGAATTACAAAAACAGACGGTGAAGTTTTAGAATTAGAAAATCCTGCGGATCTTCCTCCTACAACCCAGATTGCCAAGTTTGAAGAACCCATCATCACCGCGACGATTCACTGCCCCTCAGAATTTATCGGTGGAATTTTAAAACTCTGTGAAGACAGACGGGGAATTCAAAAAAAGCTCGAGTACTCGACGACCAATAAAGCAATTATAATGTACGAGCTTCCGCTAAACGAAGTGGTTTTAGATTTTTATGATAAATTAAAAAGTATCTCAAAAGGTTACGCCTCACTTGATTATGAATTTCTTGAATTTAGAGAAAGCCAATTAGTGAAGGTCGACATTCTGATCAATACAGAACCCGTTGATGCGTTGTCACTTATCGTACATGAAAGTAAAGCTGTGGTCCGGGGTCGTAAGTTGACAGAAAAACTCAAGGAGCTTTTGACTCGTCAGCAATTTCAAGTAGCAATCCAGGCTGCAATTGGCGCTAAAGTTATTGCCCGCGAAACGCTTGGCGCGCTGCGAAAAGATGTTACTGCGAAATGTTATGGCGGAGATATTAGTCGTAAGCGTAAGCTCTTAGAGAAGCAAAAAGAAGGCAAAAAACGTATGAAGCAGGTGGGAAATGTTGAGATTCCACAAGAGGCTTTCTTGGCGATCTTAAAAACGGAGGAGTGATGTCAGCTTTTGTAGAAAATGTAAAACGTTTTTTGGGTATCGGTCGTAGTGGTAATTCAGATCAACGTGGAACATGGGGGAGTGGTTTTGGATCCCTATTTTTAGCAGTTGCAGTAGCACTTACCATTCGTTGGTGTCTGATTGAAGCCTACGTCATTCCTTCTGGCAGTATGTTGCCCTCGCTTTTGATTCAAGATCATATTTTTGTAAATAAATTCGTATACGGTGTGCGCATTCCTTTTTCAAAAGAATGGTTAGCACGTTTTAGTCAGCCTCAACGAGGTGATGTTATTGTTTTTAAATACCCTGAAGACGAGAGTACATTTTTTATTAAGCGCGTTGTCGGAATACCGGGAGATAAATTATCTTGGGATGGACAACAACTCACCATCAATGGTCAAAAAATTCCAACATCTGAGAATCCCAAAAAAGATTTCTTTTTCTCAATTCTCAATGATCGTGAAATGGCCGGTGGTAAAGAGTCTTATGATCTTATGGAAGAAAAACTAGACGGTAATCCTCACCCCACACTTGTTAAAAAAGATGCCGTTCATACATTAGTTGAAGGTCAAGAAGTTCCACCTAATTCACTATTTGTCATGGGTGATAACCGCGATAATTCAAACGACAGTCGCTATTGGGGTTTTGTTCCCCAAGAAAATATTTTAGGTCGCGCTATGTTTGTTTGGCTCAGTTGCGATGAAACATTGCCTGCTCCTGTTAATTTTATTTGCAGTCCATTAGCCATACGCTGGAAGCGGCTTTTTCACTCTGTACACTAAGCTGTTGGGGTATTCATTGTGACTGAACAAAAACCTCCTAGTGAAAAGGGTCTCATCCGCGAGTACGTTGAAAGTCTTTTTGTCGCAATAATCATTGCGCTGATACTAAGATCATTTGTAATTGCAGCATATAAGATCCCCACTGGAAGCATGGCTCCAACTCTTAAAGCTGGGGATTGTATTTTTGCTTGGAAACTCCCCTATGGTTTAAGAATACCATTTACTCGAATTTCAATTATCCAACCCCAAATTCCAGATCGAGGAGATGTCATAGTTTTTAGATATCCCGAAGATGAATCCCTCTCTTTTATTAAAAGAGTTGTGGGTGTGCCTGGGGACAAAATTGAGATTCGTCAAAAAAGGCTCTATATCAACGATAAGATTTCGCAATATGAAAATCTTAAGCCAGCTGATCTTAAAGTTTTTGATGACTTGCCACATAATGAATTTCACATTTTTCAAAAGGAAACCATTGATAATAAATCTCATCTAGTCATGTTTCGCAGAGGTGAGGATGAAGATTCTTATGGCCCTGAAGTTGTTCCCGAAGATAGGCTTTTTGTGCTTGGTGACAATCGCGATTCCTCTGATGATAGTCGCTTTTGGGGTATGGTTCCCCTTAAAAATCTTGAGGGTCGGGCTATTTTGATCTGGTGTTCATTTGACTGGGAAAAACGTATCAAAAACACTGGCATTCCCCGCGTAAGAACCGAAAGACTTCTCACGGTTATCCATTGACAATCACTCATGTTTTAACTAATTTAAATGGCTATGAATCTTCTCGGCCGCTCACTCTTAGACATACCTGATTTACGTCGAGAAGAGATCGTTTTTTTACTCACCGAAGCCATTAAATTTAAGAAAAAACATAGCGGTACAGAATCTATTTTGGGTTCTCATGTGGGGAAGAGTGTAGCTCTACTTTTTTTTGAACCCTCAACACGTACACGAACTAGTTTTCAAATGGCAGCTTATAGATTAGGCCTTCGCACACTCAAACTTGATTCATCTTCAAGTAGTTCGCAAAAAGGTGAAACCATTTACGATACAGCTCGCAATGTTGAAGCTCTAAGACCTGACGCGATGGTCATTAGACATGCGGGCAGTGGAATCCCCCTTCAAATTTCACGGTTGCTTAAAATTCCAGTTATTAATGCAGGTGATGGTTTTCATGCACACCCAACTCAAGCTTTGCTCGATGCCTTTACGATTCATGAAGAGTTTTCAGAATTTAAAGGCCTTCATGTTTTGATCGTTGGAGACATTGCTCACAGTCGTGTAGCACGAAGTAATATTCATTGTCTTAGAACTCTAGGTGCAAAAGTGACCATTTGTGGTCCGCCAACTTTGATTCCACCTCTAGCTCGTGAATTTGGTGTAGAGGTCTCTCATAATTTAGATGAAATTTTACCATCTGCCGATGTGGTGATGGCTCTTAGGATGCAAACAGAGCGACAAAATTCATTTCAAATTCCATCGCTCAAAGAATACACAACTCGTTACGGCATCACTTCTGAAAGATTATTAAAAATTAAAGACAAAGCTCTGATTATGCACCCAGGCCCTGTTAATCGAGGTGTCGAAATGATGTCTTCGGTGTTGCGCGACCCTCGTTGTCGAGTGCTTGAACAAGTGCAAAATGGTGTGACTATGAGAGCGGTTCTACTAGGACATGTATTGGGAGTATTGAAGTGACTACAACTTTTAAAAACGCCATTCTTTTTGATCCAAGTCAAAGACTCTTTGAAAAAGGGAGTATTGTTGTTGAAGGTGGAAAAATTTTAGAAATCTTAAAAGATAAAAATGCTGACAGCGGGAAAATCATAGATCTTAAAGGTCAGTATCTAATGCCAGGTTTTGTAGATCTTCATGTGCATTTTCGAGAACCTGGCCAAGAGCACAAAGAAACTATTGCAACAGGTTCACACTCTGCAGCAGCCGGTGGATTCACAACCGTATGTTGTATGCCCAACACTCAGCCCGTAAATGATTCAAGTTTTGTCACCCAATACATCATGGAAAAAATCCATCAACAAGCTGTAGTGAGAGTTCACCCTATTGGTGCCATTAGTAAAAATCTTGATGGTGAATCTATGGCCGGAATTGATGGAATGATTAAAAGCGGATGTGTTGCGCTCAGTGATGATGGCAAATGTGTGATGAATGCGTATCTACTTAGAAAAACAATGGAGTATCTTACAAGCTACGGCATTCCTGTTATTGAACATTGCGAAGATGAACATCTTGTGGGCCAAGGTGTTATGAATGAAGGCTTAGTAAGTTCACAAATTGGGCTAAGAGGAATTCCTCATGCTGCAGAAGATGTCATCGTTTCTCGTGACATCAGTCTTTGCGCTCATACTAATGCAAAACTTCATCTAGCACATCTTTCTTCACGTGGTGCGGTAGAATACATTGCTCATGCAAAAGCGCGCGGATTACCCGTGACAGGTGAGGTGACACCTCATCATCTACTTTTAACGGATGAATCTTTGCGAAATTACGATACAGATTTTAAAATGGCACCTCCACTCAGAACAGAAGCTGATCGACGAGTACTTGTTGATGCTTTGCGATCGGGAGTTATTGATTGCATTGCCACAGATCATGCTCCACACAGTGAAGAAGATAAAGACATAGAATTTGAACGCGCAGCCAACGGAGTTGTGGGTCTGGAGACTGCCTTTGCTGTTTGTTACAAACTTGTTGAGCAAAAAGAGCTTTCTTTAGAGCGGTTAGTTGAGAGTTTAACAACTTCTCCAGCACGCGTATTTAACTTTTTAGATCGTGGGCAACTAAAACAAGGACTACTCGCAGATTTTGCAATTGTTGATCTGAAAAAATCATGGAAAATCGATCCAAAGAATTTTTATTCTAAATCCCGAAATACTCCATTTGGCGGATGGGATGTAAATGTGCAGGTTACATCCACTGTAGTCGGTGGAGAAGAAGTATTTAATGTAGAGAAAGGGATATGCATCTGACAGGCTTCCTGGTTCTTGAAGATGAAAAAGTATTTGAAGGAACCTGGCATGGAAATTCTGATTGGACAGGTGTAGGAGAAGTCGTTTTCAATACTTCACTTGTTGGGTATCAAGAGGTCATAACTGATCCGAGTTATTATCAACAAATCATCGTGATGACAGCGCCTGAGCAAGGCAATTATGGTGTTTCAGATAATGAACGTGAATCAAAAAAAGTTTGGTGTGAGGCGTTTGTTTGTCTTGAACTTAATCGCAGTTCAGATGCACGTCGTGGCAATCTTGAAGATGAATTAAGTTCCTTTAAGCGACCAGCGCTGAGTTCAATTGATACACGATCATTAACGCTTTATCTTCGCACGCGAGGAACTCCGTGGGGAGCCGCTGTTCGTGCTGATAGCGCAGAAGAAGCAAAGCGTTTGGCTTTGCCACTGATTGCTGAGCATAAACGTAAGGTTTCTTCAGATTGGGTTTATGACATTACAGTTAAAAAATCTGAGTTTTTTCCAGGTCAAAAAGACAAAGGCCGAATTGCTATTCTTGATTATGGGGTGAAGTCAAATATTGTGGGTGAACTTCGTAAACGAAGTGCCCAGATCGCAGTATTTGGTTCGCGCACACCGGCACATGAAGTTTTAGATTGGTCACCTGATGGAATCGTACTTACCAATGGCCCTGGTGATCCGGCCGCCGTTCAAGTTGCAGTGGGTGAGCTTAGTAAATTATTAGGGCAAAAACCAATCATGGGAATTTGCATGGGACATCAACTCTTAGCCCGTGCCCTTGGTGGAAAAACTTTTAAGCTCAAATTTGGACATCGCGGTTCGAATCACCCCGTAAAAAATCTTAAAACAGGAGAGATCTACATGACTGCCCAGAATCACGGTTATGCAGTTGATAAAGATCTTCCAAGTGGAGTGAATGTGAGTCAAATCAATCTCTACGACAACACTGTCGAGGGTATCGAAGCCCCTGCTTTAAATGCATGGAGTGTGCAGTATCACCCTGAGGCGGGGCCAGGCCCCCATGATTCAAGGGTGTTGTTTGATCATTTTATAAGTGAAGTGGTCCGATGACGGCATTTGAAAGTATTTTAGAAAAGTTAATTCAACATTTCACGGGCACTGATTATCAAAAAGAAATCCTTGAAGGTAAACGTGAATTTTTTGAGCGCGCAGGAATCATCGATGAAGAAAGTGTCAATTTTGAAACGCGCATGTCTCAGTTTTTAGATTGGTATATGTTTTCTCGTGATCTTTCAGAAATGCATATTCCTCCTGTGAATTACTACTTTGAGCAAAAAAAAGACACTCTTCCTGCTGATGAGTTGGGCCTTTATGAAAATCTCACTAAAAGCCATCACAGTCTTTTTGAGTTTCTAAAACTACGAGACAGTGATGTTACAATTCGTGATTTGTTTTCAAAAAATAAATACGTGCTTCTTAATTCTCCCATCACTGCTGGGTTTAACGCTGATGAAGTTTTTGAAGCTAGATTAATTCCTTTTGAAAAAACTTGGGTGTTCACACATGGTTTTTGCTTTCACCCCGTTGAAGCTACAAAATTTATTTCAAAAGAAATTAAACAAGTCCGACATCTTGATCAAAGCCATAAAGAAGCGCTCATGCTTAAGCTTTTAAAAATGCGTTATAAATTTGAACAGTACAAACATATCCGCCTTGATTTTATTTATTCCAACGATGGAAAGTTAAGAATCTAGAGAGGAATAGATTTGCCTAAACGTACCGATATCAAAAAAGTATTACTCTTAGGTAGTGGTCCAATTGTTATTGGACAAGCCTGTGAGTTTGATTACTCAGGTACTCAAGCATGCAAAGCCCTGCGCGAAGAGGGCTATGAAGTAATTCTTGTAAATTCAAATCCTGCCACAATTATGACTGATCCAGAGTCAGCACATCGTGTTTACATTGAACCACTTGAAGTTCCATGGCTTGAAAAAATCATTGAAATTGAAAGACCACAAGCATTGATTCCAACACTTGGGGGGCAAACTGCTCTAAATGCGGCCATAAAACTTCACGAAGCAGGAGTGCTTAAAAAATATAATGTAGAACTTTTAGGTGCTTCGATAGAAGCGATCAATAAAGCTGAAGATCGTCAACTTTTTAAGCAGATCATGAAAGACATCGGAGCAAACACTCCAAAAAGCTTTAACGTGCATTCACTCGAAGAAGGGCAAGCAGCTGCTCGTGAGCTTGGTTTTCCAATTGTTTTAAGGCCAAGCTTTACAATGGGTGGTTCTGGCGGTGGAATTGCTTATTCTCAAAAAGAATTTGAAGAGGTATTAGCATCAGGATTATTAGAATCACCCACTCATGAAGTTTTAGTTGAACAAAGTGTTTTGGGTTGGAAAGAATTTGAACTTGAAGTCATGCGTGACTACAAGGGCACGTTCGTTGTCATTTGCTCAATTGAGAATTTTGATCCCATGGGTGTTCACACGGGTGATAGTATTACTGTCGCTCCAGCACTGACATTGACTGATCGTGAATATCAAGAAATGCGCAACGAAGCGCGAAAAGTTATTGAGGCCATTGGTGTTGCTACAGGTGGAGCAAACATCCAGTTTGCGATAAACCCCGATAATGGTCAGCGCATTGTTATCGAAATGAATCCACGTGTATCTAGAAGTTCAGCACTGGCAAGTAAAGCCACTGGATTTCCGATTGCAAAGATTGCAGCAAAGTTAGCTGTTGGGTTTGAGCTTGAAGATATTCTTAATGACATAACAAAAACAACGCCGAGTTGTTTTGAACCTAGTATTGATTATATTGTCACAAAAATTCCTCGTTTTGATTTCGAGAAGTTCCCAGGTGTAAAAGACAGTCTGACAACACAGATGAAAAGTGTGGGCGAAGTAATGGGTATTGGCCGCACTTTTAAAGAAAGTCTTCATAAAGCCCTAGCCTCTCTTGAAAATGGTACGGGCGGATTTGACGAAGTGGTATTTGATGAAAAGAAATTAACTGAGCCCAACAGTCGGCGCATATTTTACGTGGCCCAGGCTTTTAGAGAGAACTATTCTGTTGAAAAAATCGCAGACCTTACAAAAATCACCCCTTGGTTTTTAGAACAAATTAAAACTCTCATCGATGCAGAAAAAAATATTAAACTTGAAGATTTAAGAGATTCAAAAAAATTACTCGCACTTAAAAAGTTTGGATTCACAGATAAACGTATCGCAAAACTACTTAAAATCAGTGATGAGCAAATTAGAAAAACAAGACAGGGTTTTGGTATCAGGCCGGGCTTTTGGTCTGTTGATACATGTGCTGGTGAGTTTGAATCAAACACTCCTTATTATTATTCAAGCTATAGCGCCCCATCTCAGACTCCTTTAAATCTTCATAACTCTGTTGTTGTTTTAGGAAGTGGTCCTAATAGAATTGGCCAGGCCATTGAGTTTGATTACAGCTGTGTACAAGGAATTAAAACAGCCCGAGCAAATGGTTATAAAGCCGTCATGATTAATAGTAATCCTGAAACTGTATCAACAGATTATGATACCAGTGATTATTTATTCTTTGAACCACTTACCAGTGAACATGTAATTGAAGTTTTAGATTTTATTAAGCCTGTGGGTGTATGCGTGCAACTCGGTGGTCAAACACCAATAAATTTAGCACCTTTTATTGAGAAGTCAGGGCATAAGATTCTAGGTTCAACCTTAGCAACAATTGAGGATGCAGAAGACAGAGAGAAGTTTTCAAAACTTTGTTTTGCTATTGGTTTAACATTACCCAAACATAAAACGGCCACAAATATTAAAGACGCATTAAGGGTTGCTCAAGAAGTAGGGTTTCCTGTGATATGTCGACCAAGTTTTGTGTTAGGCGGTCGTCGGATGGAAGTCTTGGGCTCGGTAGAAGAATTAAAAAATTATCTAGATCGATATGACGATCTCATGAGTGAACAAAGTCCACTTCTCATCGATGAATTTCTAGATGATGCTTTAGAAGTAGATGTAGATGTTGTCAGTGACGGTGAAAACGTTCTTATTGGCGGCATCATTGAGCATATTGAAAACGCTGGCACCCATAGTGGTGATGCCATGGGAGTATTACCCCCACAAAGATTGCAAAGTGAAGTCATAGCCAATATTGAAAATCTCTCTCGCTCTTTATGTCAAAATTTAAAAATCATTGGGCATATGAATCTGCAATTAGCCATCAAAGAAGATAAAGTCTATGTTTTAGAGGCAAACCCTCGATCATCCAGATCTGTCCCTTTTGTAGCTAAAGCTACGGGTATTCCACTAGTAAAATTAGGCATGCAATGCATGTTAGGGCAGCGATTAACAGTTACGCATTACTGGAGAAATCTTGACACTATTTCTGTCAAAGGTGTTGTGTTTCCGTTTAAAAAGTTTTCTGAAGTAGACACACTTCTTGGTCCTGAAATGCGCTCTACGGGTGAATCAATGGGGCGTTCTACAAAAGATCAGGAGGGTAATCCTGATTATGTTGAAGCTCTCGAGAAAGCTTTTGTTTCTTCAGGCGTGAAGATTCCTCGCGACGGACAAGTTTTCATTTCTATACGCGATAAAGATAAAAAAAGAGGAAGCAAGATTGCTCAAGGTTTACTTAGCGGGGGTTTTAGGCTCATCGCAACAAAAGGCACGGCAGAATTTTTAAGTAGCCAAGGTCTACCAGTTGAAGCCGTGAACAAGGTTCGTGACGGAAGTCCTCATTGTGTCGATTTGATTTTAGACGGTAAAATTCAAATGGTTGTAAATACAACTGCTGGGGCGCGTTCGATTTCCGACAGTTTTAGTATTAGGCGCAGCTGTGTTGAACGCAATGTGCCATGTTTGACCGAAATTTCAGTAGCAGAGGCTATGGTTAAAGTTTTAGAGATCCAACCAGGTAAAAATCTTAAAAAGATTCGTGTTGCTCCACTTAGTCGATGACTTGACGCTTCTTTATCAGCATGAAACAATCTTAACATTATAGCTGTATTCAGGAGGATCTATGCCGCATTTTTCAAAATGGATTTTATTTTTCGCATGTTTTCTTTATGCGATGGTTGGTTTAGCAAAATCTGAAGGCCCCAATTCTATTACAATTGGTTTTATTCCTGGTGAAAATCCTGAATGGCTTAAAAAAAATGGAGTTGAGCTAGCTAAGTATCTTCAACAGAAACTTGATGTACCTATTAATATTTATATTTCAAAAGATTACAAAGGTTTGGGAGAAGCCATGCGAGAGAAAAAGGTCGACTTCGCATTTTTCTCTGCAAGTACATTTGTAGAGGCCGAAAAAAAAGCAGGTGCGAAAGTTTTACTTAAAAAAGTATGGGAAGGACCTTTTTACTACAGTGCTATAATAACCACTAAAGCAAGTAAGATTAATAATCTTAACAGCCTTAAAGGAAAACGTTTTGGTTATGTTGATCAGCATAGTGCTTCGGGGCATTTATATCCGCTCGTGATGCTTAAAAATAAAAAAATCGATAGTGAAAGTTATTTTAAAGAGATCAAGTTTTTTGGTCAGCATGAAAACTCAGTTAAAGGTCTCATCAAGGGTGATGTAGATGCCGTGGCTGTTTATGCTGATGATCCTAAAGGTAAAACTGGCGCATGGAATCGTTTTGCACCTGAGCAAAGTGAAAATATTAAAGTGCTATGGGTGAGTGACCCTATTCCAAATGATCCATTTTGTGTGAGACAAGATTTCTATGACAAGTACCCTCGTCTAACTCATGACATGATGTTTTCTTTAATTGACATGCGAGACGAACCAGCTGAGAAAAATATTCTTAAAAACCTCTACGGAATTAAATCAATGGATCTCGCAACAAGTAAACAGTATGATCCGGTTAGAGAACTAGTGAAATACTTAGACAAAGGGAAATCTCAGTAATCAATGTCTAACGCTATCGAAGTATCAGGACTTGCGAAAAACTTCATCTTACCACTCACCAGGCGACGTGTCCCTGCGCTCAAGGATCTAAGCTTCTCAGTTAAAGCTGGTGGTTTAGTTGGTTTTCTTGGCGCAAATGGCGCGGGTAAAACTACGACACTGAAAATAATTCTTCGCTTGATATTCGCTGATCATGGTGAGGTGAAAATCTTCGGGAAAAATCATAACGATCTTTCTGTAAAGAACAAGATCGGTTTTTTAACAGAGCGTCCTTATTTTTATGACTACTTAACGGGTAGAGAATTTCTTACTTTCTGCGCAAAAATTTTCAAAAAAAAAGATATTCTAAAACGCATTGACCCTTTACTTGAAGAAGTGGGCCTTTCCCACGCTGCTGATAGACCATTAAGACGCTATAGTAAGGGTATGCTTCAACGTATTGGTATTGCGCAAGCCTTAGTGAATGATCCTGAGCTATTAATTTTGGATGAACCAATGAGTGGGCTTGATCCTGATGGGCGATCTGAGGTGAGTAAGATCATTGCTAGCTGTAATAAGCGAGGAGTAACCGTGATGTTTAGCACGCACTTACTACCTGATGTTGAAACTCTATGTGACCGTGTGATTATGATTGATCACGGAAAGCTAATTGTTGAAAGTGCGGTAACAGATCTTTTAGAGAGTCAAACAAAAGGTTTTACTTTAGAAATTAAAAAGGCTGGGCAAAATCAAAATCTCTCCTTTAATTTTGAAGATGATGCAAGTCTTCAAGCTGCCATTGATCAAGCACGAAAAGAACAAAGCAGAATAATAAAAGTACTTCCGCAAAGGCCAAGTTTAGAAGAAGTTTTTTTAAAGTTGAAAGGAACAGGCAAATGAATGCTGCGTTCCTAGTTGCCAGTAATACAATGAGAGAAATTTTGCGCGATAGGATCCTCTACGGACTTATTCTTTTTGCTATAGGAGTAGTAGCTCTCAGCGTTTTTCTTGGTGAGCTTAGCTTATTTGAACAATCTAGAATTATTACTGACTTTGGCCTTGTAGCTGCGCAATTGGGATGCGGAACGTTGGCTATTTTTATCGGGAGCTCTTTGGTTTGGCGTGAAATCGAAAAACAAACTATTTTGACATTACTTTCCAAACCCGTTAGTCGAAGTACTTTTATAATCGGAAAATTTTTAGGTTTGTCTTGTGTGATACTTTTGGTTGATGTTCTTGTTTCGCTTTTTTTAGCTTTCATATGTAGTCAATATGGTCAGGTGTTTTGGACTCAATTTATTATTTCGGCATTTGGAGTTTTTGCTGAATCTCTTTTTCTTCTTTCAACAGCGATTTTTTTTGGAGTGTTTTGTAGGCCAGTTTTGACGACGCTATTTACACTAAGTGTTTGGCTGGTGGGGCATGGAGTAAATGATCTCCACTATTTTAGTGAAAAAAGTAAGAATGTTGTTTTGAAAAATTTCGGTCTTGGGTTTAGCCGAATTTTTCCTAATTTAGAAAATTTTAATTTTAAAGAAGCGGTATTGTATGGCGACGCTATAACAAATCAAACACTCTTGAATGTCAGCTCATTGTGGTTGGCATGGATTGCTATTTTGTTAGTGGTTTCAATATGGATATTTGAAAAACGTGATTTCACCTGAGTTTGTTTACGGTATTCTAATTTTTATTTTAGGCGCATGCCTAGGAAGTTTTGGCAACGTCATCATACTGAGATTACCTGCAGGGAAAAGTATTGTCCGTCCGGGAAGTTGTTGCCCACATTGTAAAAAATCAATTAAATGGTTTGATAATGTTCCAATATTAGCTTGGTTTTTTTTAAAAGGAAAATGCAGGCAATGTGGTGAACCAATATCGCCCCGCTATTTTATTGTCGAACTACTATCAGCTGTAATTTTTTTGGCGCTCTATTTGAAATTTGGACTCACAATTACATTTATTGAATGCGCACTCTTTGCTTGGGCTGGACTAGTGGCTAGTGTAATTGATCTAGATCATCGTATTTTGCCTGATGTTTTCACGCTGAGTGGAATCATTATTGGCTTAATTGGGGCTTTTATAAATCCAGATCGTACATTTCTTTCTGCATTAATAGGCGTAATTGCTGGTGGAGGATTTCTTTGGTTGGTTGCAACAGTCTATATGGCAATTCGAAATGAAGAGGGTATGGGCGGTGGTGATATCAAACTTTTGGCCTGGATTGGTGCCGTACTAGGTTGGAAAGCAGTGATCTTTTCTATATTAGTGAGTAGTATCACTGGTTCGATTTTTGGTGGCGTGTTTGCAGCTCTCCAAAAGTCTGGGTTGAAAACATCAATTCCTTTTGGTCCATTTTTAGTATTCGCGGCACTTATGTATATTTTTGTTGGTGATGCCGTGATGCATTCTTATCTTTCTATTTTTTTTCCATTCACTGAGTGAGTCAAGAGTTTGACATTATGCTCGCGCTTCGCTTTAATATAAGAGGGAAAACAGTTTAACTTCGCAGCTTTGACGCGCAACAAAAAGGTAAGAGCCGGATGCTCTTTGGATCCAAAAAGGTTGTGGGTCTCGACATAGGAACAAGTTCAATAAAACTTGTAGAAGTCGAGAAATCACGACAAAACATCACACTTACATCTTTTGGTTTTATTCCGACTCCGGCAGGTGCAATCGTTGGCGGTGAAATTACAAATCCAGATGCTCTCACTGAAGCAATTCGTACTCTTATTCAACAAACAAAAACAAAAAGAAAAAAAGCATGTACGGCAGTTTGGGGTACAGCTGTAATTACGAAAAAGATTTCCATGCCAAGAATCGAAGAACATCTGTTGGTAGAGCAGCTTAAGTGGGAAGCTGAACAATACATTCCGTTTGATGTGAATGAGAGCAATCTTGAATTTCAAGTTTTGCATAAATCTTTAGCTGCTCCTGAACAGATGAATGTTTTATTGGTTGCTGCTAAAAGAGATCTTGTATTTCGTTATGCTGAAGTGATTGAGTCCGCCGGACTCGAATGTTCGGTAATTGACGTAGCAGGTTTTGCATTAAATAATTGCTTTGAAGCCAATTACGGTCAAATGCAAGGCTCCGTCATTTTGTTAAATATTGGCGCCGGAATGACAGACTTTGTAGTGGTAGAAAACGGCGAAGTTACTTTTTCACGTGATATTCCAGTTGGTGGTTTGACATATACAACAGATATTCAAAAAACAATGGGCATTAGTCTTGAAGAGGCTGAATCTTTAAAAGTTTCTGCAGGTACAGGGCAACCAGTGCCCCAAGAAGTTACTGACACTCTGAGCCAAACTAATGAAGTCGTTGCAGATGAAATTAAAAGAAGTTTTGATTTTTTCATGGCAAGTTCTTCTGAAGTCACTATTCAAAAAATTTATGTCACTGGTGGTGGTTTGGGATTACCCGGGCTCTTTGAACATATTCAAGGGGTAATGAATCTTCCTATAGAAAATCTAAATCCATTCCAGCAAGTTCAATTTGATACTCGCACTTTTACAAATGAGTACATAGCTCAAATTAGTCCGTACGCTGCAGTTGGAATTGGCCTCGCGATGCGTGAGGTTAAAGACAGATGATTCGAGTTAATTTACTTAAAGATTCTAGAGACCGAGGAACTTCTACAGTTCTCGGTGGAGGCACATTTTTAGGAGGAAGCGATTCAGTTGAAGGTGGCGAATCAGCCAGACCTGATCTTTTGATTAAAATCGTCATGTTCATAGTACCTGTAATTTTTCTTTACGGCTATCAACAATACACTGCAGGGATTGCAGAGGCGCAGATGGAAGTACTTAAACAACAATCAGATCAAATTGATACTCAACTTAAAGCTTTAGATCCAGTAGTGAAAGAATTGGAAAGATTTGAAGAAGAAAAAAGAAAACTCAATTCACAACTCGATATAATAAAGAGATTGTCAAAAGAACGCTTGAAGAACGTTAAAAGTTTAGATGCGCTTCAAGGCATCATCCCTGCAAAAGCATGGTTAAGCCAACTTAAGATAGTTGAGAATAAAGTCGAGTTAGAAGGCTTTGCAACAGATGACATCGTAATTTCTGATTTTATGCAAAGCCTAGATTCTTCCATTTATTTCACGAACATTTCACTTACAACTAGTGATGAAGCTAAAAAAGAAGATGGTGTAGTTAAGAAATTCATCATCAAGTGTAATCTGGAGAATCTGTAATGGCAACACTACAAGATCGACTCAAATTAGCACCTAAAAGTTTTTTTCTTCTGGTGGGTTTAGGTTTAGCTGCAAGTTTGTATTACTCATATGGTTCTAAAGCCGAGGAGCTAGCACCACTGATTGTGCAGTTAAGAGCCGATGTAGAAAAAAACCGCATCAAACTTAAAGTAACTCAAGATCGAGCTCAAGATAAAGGTAAGTTTCAAGAAGAGATGGAGCGTATTAGTCAGACATTTAGATTAGCATTGGATTATTTACCTAAAGAACTTGAAATCCAAGACATGCTTAAGAAAATATACTCTGAGGCAAGAACAGCGGGTGTGGAGTTATCAAATTTTAAGCCCAAAGAGGTAGTCGTAAAAGATTTTTACGAAGAACTCCCAATGGAAATTCAACTTAAAGGTACTTATCCGCAAATGGTTAATTTTTTGGGGAACGTGAGCAAAATCCCAAGAATTATCAACATTCGTAACGTAGAAATAGATAAGCCGGTCATAGTAGATGGTTATCCGGTAATGCGTATGACTGGGGTGCTTGTTGGGTATCGATATAAGGAGCCTCGATGAATCGGACTTCATTATTGTATATAGCAATGAGATTATTGTCTGTGATTGTAGTGACCGGTTCTACATTATTATTTACCTCTATGGCTCAATCTCAAGATGTAGATGCAGCGGCTACAACAACCCCATCTTCTGCTTCTTCAAACACACCTGATCTTTTGCAGGGGATCATTGAAGATTACACCTACATTTCTGAAGGAAAGCGTGATCCATTTTTGCCATTAAGTGGAATCAATGATTCTGGTACAACTATTGGCCCAATGTTTCCGCTGCAGAGATTTGACTTAGATCAATTGAAGCTGGTTGGAATTATTTGGGACGTAAAAAATCCAAAAGCTATGATCATGGATCCAAACGGAAAAAGTTATGTTGTTAAAGCGAATGAACGAATCGGGCGCAATAGCGGTTACGTTGCAAGGATTCGTGAGGGTGAATTAGTTATTGTAGAAAGTTTTACTGGTAATGATGGAAAAGTGACCTATCAAACAAGATTAGTGAAGCTTGTCACTGAATAAGCGGAGGACGCATGAAGCGTAAAATTGCAGGAGCCCTTTTTGTATCAACATTGATGTTGATGGGTTGTGCTACTACTGAAAATCAAAGTGAAGATGTCACTGAGAGTGCTGAAGGCCCCGGAGATATGACTGATGATTCGCCGGTCGCAGATTCCGCGGCAGATTCTGGAGCATCAGACACTACAGAGCAAGATTTAGCTCAACAAGCGACTGAACAAACTCCTCAAGCGACACCTGAGCCTGTGCCTGCGGAACCTCTTCCGCCAGAAACAGCTCAAGCTGAGCCTCCTCCTCCTCCTCCGCAAGAAGAAGTTGCTGAGCCTACACAAGCGGTAGACGAAGGCCCGCCTGCGCGAATTACAGCACTTGATTTTGATTCCAATCTCAATGGTGGCACTGTAATTTTAAAAACGAACAAACCTGTTCAGTACTCAACTAGACGGAATGAACAAAATAATCAATTCGTAATTGAAATACAAAACGCTACTGTCCCTGCAAAATTTCGCAGACCGTATAATACAAAAGAATTTGGTGGTCCAATCGCATCTATTAATGCGTACCAGGCAAAAGGTACTGCAAAGATTGCTCGTATTGTCGTTCAAATGCGTGATGCTAGTGAGCCAGCTGTCAGTCAAGATGGAAATGTAATTAATGTTGCAAGTGCTGGTGGAGTCGCCGCACCTGAGCCTGTCCAAGCAGAAGCGGCGCCAGCACCGGTAGCAGAAGATGCAGAAGATGGTGAAGAGCCCATTGCCGCAACAGATGAAAATGTTTTATCAAATCGCTCACTAGGTGAGTTTCTCACCGGTAATAGTAAATTTTATGGTCGTCCAATCTCGTTAGAAGTAAAAGATGCAGATATCAGAGATGTGTTTCGTTTTATCTCTGAAGAGAGTGGTTTAAATATAATTGTAGGAGATGATGTCGCTGGGAAAGTTTCACTTAAATTGAGAAGAATTCCATGGGATCAAGCCCTCACTGTAATTCTACAATCAAAACAATTGGGCTATGTGAAGCAAGGAAATATTTTGCGTATTGCAAAACTTACCACAATCCAATCTGAATCTGATGTTGCTCGCACAGTGATTGAGTCTCAACGTTTACTCCAGCCCCTACGTGTTCAACTTTTTCCCATCAGTTATGCAAAATCTGAAGAGATTGAAATGCAAGCAAAAGATTTTTTAAGTACTCGAGGAAAAGCAAAAGCCGATAGACGTACAAATACACTGGTGGTCACAGATATTGAAGAAAATCTTTCTCGCATTAAAGCTTTAGTTCAAAGACTTGATACGCAAACACCACAAGTCTTAATTGAAGCTAAAGTAGTTGAAGCGCGTGAAAGCTTTTCTCGACTCATGGGTGTAAATTGGGGTTTTACGGGTGCTCCAACTGCAATAGGCCAAAATGCAACAGGCGGAGATGTTAATTTAATACCTCGAGTTTCAAGCAATCCAGCAACTGCAACTTCAGCCCTGGATTTAGGGCTTTCAGTTGGTACGCTTGACGTTTTTGGTGATCTCAATGCATCACTGAAACTTTTAGAAATTGAAAGGCTTGTTAAAGTAATCTCTTCTCCTCGAATTGTAACTCTTGACAGAGTAGATGCAAAAATTGAGCAGACAACCCAGTTTCCCATATTTAGCAGCTCCTCATCGACGACGGGAGCCACAACTTCTTCGGTTTCATTTCAAGACGTAAAGTTACAGTTGAGTGTAAAACCTCAAATCACAATTGAAGGCGGAATCATTATGGATGTTAATATCCTCCGCGAATTTCCTGAACCCGCAACCCGCATCGGCGGAAGCGAAGCTCGAGCAGTCAATAAAAGACAAGCTCAAACCCAAGTGTTAGTTGAAAATGGAGACACTGTTGTCATCGGCGGAATTTATCAATCCGATGTCAGTGAAAGTGAAACCGGTGTCCCATGGCTTAGAAAAATTCCAATACTTGGAGCCCTTTTTAGACAACGTGGCATTGAGCGGGATAAAAACGAACTCGTAATATTTCTTACACCACGTGTGCTCAATCGCGATAAAGCTTTTTCTAAGCGTCAAGAGGGAGAGGAATAATGTTTAAAAAAATTACTTTTCTAGTTTTATTATTGAGTTTGGCCTGTGCCAAAAAGAATTCAAACCTACTTATAAATCCCACCCCCGCTCGACCAATCTTAATTGTTGGAGGAGAAAGTACCACTGTAAATGGTTTTGATTTAAGTCCTCCTTATTTTACGGTGGCCTCTATGTCTGTGCATTGGAAGGGTGGAGGTAATCTTGCAATATTGGCCATTACAATGGAAAGCGTTGTTAGTGCTGGGTCAACTACAGCTTCTGCTATCAAAGTAAAATGCGCCCTTTCAGGTGATGATTTAAAACTAGTTTTTCCAGATAACATTAGCGCTGCAACAGGCGGAATTGTAGTCGCCGAAGGTGCTGCCGCAATTACATCTCGAATATTTGGATGTGGTGGAATTACATTGCCAATACCCGCTCCAGAGAGTTTTAACATCCCTGTTACCGTTAAAGTTACTGGAGTCATACAGGTTCCATCAAACCCCAACAACACTACTGGACGAGCAATAGGAACATCCATTATAAATGTCCAGTAATGGACGATTTATTTTCAACATCACAAACTCAATTTATAGATAGCCAGCCTCTAGCTGAGCGTGTTCGTCCACAAAACGTTGAGGCATTTGTAGGGCAAAAGTACGCTCGAGAACTTCTGAAAGCAGAAAAGCTACCCAGCCTTATTTTATGGGGCCCACCAGGTAGCGGAAAAACTACTTTTTCTCACCTTGTTTCAAAATATACAAAATCCACTTTTATTAGCCGATCAGCAATCGACACAGGTTCAAAAGATCTCAAGCTTGAGGGTGAAGACGCAAAACAAAGACTCCTTCGATTCAGTGAAAAAACCATTTTGTTTATTGATGAAATTCATCGACTCAATAAATCACAACAAGACTGTATATTGCCCTATATCGAAAAAGGATATTTTACACTCATTGGCGCAAGTACAGAAAACCCAAGTTTTGAATTAAACTCAGCTCTCTTAAGCCGTTGCCAAGTTATCGTTTTTGAAAGCCTTAATGCCGATTCAATCTCAGCAATTCTTGATCGAGCACTTAAATCACTCGATACTGATATTGAATGGAAATCCATTTCTGCTAGCCCCATTAATGAACATATTATTCAAACTGCATCGGGGGATGCTCGGCGAGCACTTAATTTATTAGAGAATGTTTATTCATATTATGTGTCTCACGGTTCACAAAAACTAAATGATGAGCAAATAAAAGAGGCGTTTCAGTACATTCCCACTCGTTATGACAAATCAGGTGACAAGCATTACGATACAATTTCCGCATTTATTAAAAGTATCCGTGGGAGTGATCCCCATGCTGCACTTTTTTACCTAAGCGCTATGCTTAAGGGTGGAGAAGACCCACTTTTTATTGCGCGAAGACTTGTGATACTGGCAAGTGAAGACGTGGGTAATGCTGACCCTCGAGCCCTGCAGGTCGCTATTTCTGTAAAACAGGCCGTAGAATTTGTCGGTTTACCTGAAGCGGCTATTAATTTGGCGCAAGGAGTAACGTACTTGTCCTGCGCACCAAAAAGTAATCGAAGTTATGCTGGTCTGAAAAAGGCTCAAGAACTTGTTGAAAAACACCCAGATTTAGAGCCCCCACTTTCCATCAGAAATGCTCCAACGCGCTTGATGGAAAACTTAGGTTATGGTGAAAAATATCAATACGCCCATGACAGTAAGTCTGGCGTGACAGCACAAGAGTTTATGCCCGATAAGCTTAAAAATATAAAAATTTATGAACCCACAAAACATGGTTACGAAAAACACATAAGCCAGTATCTTGAATGGGTTGAGGAACAAAAAAAGTGAAAATATACAGAGTTAACGCATTTCATCTTACTGAGAAATTTAAACTCAAAGACATTGGGAATTTTTTAAATATCCAGCCAATTACTTTAAGTGTTTGGGAAGCTGCATTTAAATTTTCAGATGAAAGTTATTTCTTCCTCTATAATTTCGGCTCTGCAGTATTTTTTAATGTGGCTGAAGAAAATCAAAAAACAATCTTAGATAAGCTCAAAAAAGTAAATCTTCCCCAAAACCCTGGCTACACCACAACGGATGAATTCAGCGTAGAGGTGACTGGCGAAGGAAAACACGAAGTCAACTTCAATAAAGCTATCATTCATGATCTTACTTATCAAAAAGCACGACTAGTAAGTATGGTCGTTGCTGAATCAGCAGCTTTAGAATATTTTGAACTCATCGTTGATGATCTTTTAGAGCGTAACCATCAAATATCAGATTCCTTGCGCACAAAAGGAAAACTCATCAAAGAAACCAAGCAGCTCATAAAATTTATCGGGTTTTGCCTAACCACGAAACAAGAGATCATTGCAAATCTCTACGTTGTCGACGCCCCAGATGAAGTTTGGGAAGACCAAGTTTTAGACCGCCTTTATGGCGAGTTAAAAAGAATGTTTGAAATTGAAACCAGATACCGCGTACTGGAATATAAATTAAAATTAATTCAGGAAAGCGTTGAAATTATAGTAGATCTTTCTAAATCCAGCCGTGAAATTATGCTTGAAATGACTATTATCGCACTTATCGCAATTGATATTATAATTGCATTGGTCGGAGGGAAATTCATATGAGGATTACTCGTTGGCGTGCCGACAGAAAACCCACAAGAGAAGAAATTGAAGGTGTTTTTAAAGACGAGGGTATGGAATTTGTAGTAGAAGACCTACCAGCAGGCTCTGAAGTTAAAGACCATCGCCACCCCTTTGATGAGGTGCGGGTGGTTGTCTCAGGGGCTATTCGCTACAATGTCGCGGGGAATGAATTTCTTTTACGCGAAGGTGATAGGCTTGATCTCCCAAGTAACACGCGTCATTGGACAAGAGTTGAACCAGATGAAGGTTGCGTAACTATCTATGCTTTTCGAGTAAGCTGATAAGCAGATTAAATATTTTATGTTTTTTAAAAAGGTTTTTATGTTTTTTTTAAATCTGAAGAAAATAGTTCCAGTTGTAGCAATTATTATTGTTGCGAATACTTCCTATGGAGCAACACGCAAAATCCCCAATGTTTTACGTCCGATCACTCAACAAAAAACGTCGCTAAGTGAGCAAGAACTTCTTAAAGATACAACAAAGTCTTCTTATGTAGATTTTCAAGTGAGCTCCGGAACAATCGTTGCACGAAACACTGTTTACTCTGGCTACCAAACCAGTTTTCTTTCCCTTCAAGCGGGGTACGGTGCTTATTTAAAAAATGATTGGGAGGCGTCAGCACAACTTCCCATGACATGGCTATCTGATGAAAACAATAATCAAGATCGAATTATTGGTAGACCCCATATCAATATTTCAAAATCACTTATGCTTGAAAAAACTGTAAAATTAATTGGAGGTTTCGGAATGAAACTTCCTCTATATGACACATCATTTGGAAAATCAGAGCTCTATCGAGCTTGGGAGTTTGCCCCTAGAATTGGCGTTAATGTTACTTTTAATAATCCTGCCAATAGTTTTTTTGCTAATGGAAGTATCGCCTATAACACAGACACAAAATATACATACGGCACTTATAATGAGAACACTGCTAGCTCAGCAGTAATAGAACGTTCGATCGATCATCCTTTATTGCTCAGATCAGTAGCCGGTTTATTGCATGAATCTCAAAGCTACACCGTTGGTATAGGCGCTCGTATAATTCCAACCTTAAATGCGGGAAGTGAGAAATCATCAAGTACAGCTCAAGGGAGCAATCCAGAAAAACATGAAACAAAACAGCTTACATCTTGGTTGGTTGAAGTTTTTGGTAGTTATGAGCTTATTGAATCTGTAAATCTAAAAGCAGGAGTATCAAAAAGTTTACGAACTGAATTTGACAATACTCGTCCCAATCTAATCGCACATGATAATTTTTCAGACATAGCTGATTTGGCTTTTAATCTAGGTGTCGTTCAATCCTTTTAGGCAATCCTTCTAGGCAAATTTTTTAGACCAAAGTGATGAAAATTTCGAATATTTTGCGTTTTAAATAAAAGAAGGGGTCATCTTTCGACGACCCCTAAAAATAATCCCTACTTTTGTCTAGAAGGGAGCCACCTCATTAAAAAAGTGGACTCTATTACATATATGCATCGAACCACCACCTCCTTCCAGTCCCTCGTGGGACGTGTCTAAATATATTAACAAATAATAAGTTTCTTCTCAAGTTGACCTGTTAGAAGCCGATACAAACTCTGTGATGTCAATGAGTTGGGGGAAAACTTAATGAATAATGACAAAGAATTTGTCACGCAGCATGACTTAATGACGATCATCGAGGATTTCATCAGTAAGTCTGCGGGACTAGTGTTAGCAAAAAGCAACGAAGGAGACGTCGCAATTTGTCAAAAAGGTGATTCTAAAAAAATCAAAGTTAAGAGTGCTGAACTCGCCGACGTGCTTGTTCGAAAAGATGCTGATGGAAAAGAATTTGTGCAGATCAATTTTGCAAGTGGTCGCAAGATTTTGCTAACTGATCAACTCATCGGATTCAAACCATTTCCAGTTGCAGATTTAGATGTGACAAAACTTCCTCGTGTAGTGACAACACTTGATCTCTTAAGTGTGTTTGAAGCCATCGAAGAAGCTGTTACATCAGCCTCAGACGGTCGTGCCGAAGAAACTGAAACACTCAAGCGTGTTTTTAATTCTATCATTTTGGGTGGAGAAGAAATCGGTTTTGATCTGACAACAGAGCGTTCGTGGATTCGTAGACTTGCTGTTGTTGGCTCAAAGACAAGCGCTTAATTAAAGCTAATCGCAAATTCAAAATCCAATTTGGAAATTATTGATCATTCGATGAATCTCAATTCATGTCGTTGTATTGTTATGTCGTAATTCGAGTCAGTGTATTCTTACGCGTAAACTTGTGCATAGTTACGCAACATAGTAGTTGCGCCTCAATCCAAGTCGATGAATTGTTACCTCGCAACGATGTTCAATATGTGAATCACAGCACATTTTGTGCAATAAATTCATGGATTGTGTTGTTGAATAATAGTTCGAAATGAAAAGTGGTGGAGGCGAGGGGGATCGAACCCCTGACCCCTAGCTTGCAAAGCTAGTGCTCTCCCAGCTGAGCTACGCCCCCGACAAAACCATAGTCAGCTTGACTTTCAGGGCTTTTGAACACCCGTGTGGTTTGCGGCACTCATGTGCCTAAAGTTAAAACTGGAACGGCCAAAGTAAATGATGCCGACATTTCTGTCAAACAGTGTTGCTCCTGCTTTTAAAAAATCTCAAAAATACTTATCTAAGTTTGAATTTGTATCTTGTTTTCCGACGAAGATTGAGTTAGTTAGTCCCTCTGCTTGAGCATTTGGTTTGAAACACCACCGATCGCAGGAAAAAATTTAAAAAATAGAATTTTAAATATTGACTTACTTTCGGATTGTAACTAGAACTTGTGCTCTTCACTTAAAAGAATCGCTCTCTGAAAACTAAATAGCTAGTATAAGTTTTGGCCAAAGTAAGTTTCTTTGAATTGCGAAATTTAAAAGAACATACTTTCTAAATAAGCAAAGTAGAACTCTCCTTCGGGAGAGATTGAAAAAGTTAATTGGAGAGTTTGATTCTGGCTCAGAACTAACGCTGGCGGCGTGCCTAATACATGCAAGTCGAACGCGAAAGTCCTTCGGGATGAGTAGAGTGGCGCACGGGTGAGTAACACGTGGGTAATCTGCCTAGAGATGGGGAATAACTCCTCGAAAGAGGAGCTAATACCGCATATGACCACAGCAACTACGGTTGCAGGGGTAAAAAGTGACCTCTATTTATAAGTTATTGTCTCTAGATGAGCCTGCGCAGCATTAGCTAGTTGGTGGGGTAATGGCCTACCAAGGCTACGATGCTTAGCTGGTCTGAGAGGATGATCAGCCACACTGGAACTGAGACACGGTCCAGACTCCTACGGGAGGCAGCAGTAGGGAATATTGCTCAATGGGGGAAACCCTGAAGCAGCAACGCCGCGTGAGTGATGAAGGCCTTAGGGTCGTAAAGCTCTGTTGTACGGGAAGAACGCGGAAACAGCTAACATCTGTTTCCGGTGACGGTACCGTATAAGAAAGGACCGGCTAACTTCGTGCCAGCAGCCGCGGTAAGACGGGGGGTCCTAGCGTTGTTCGGAATCATTGGGCGTAAAGCGTGTGCAGGTGGCTCTGCAAGTTAGATGTGAAAGCCCCGGGCTTAACCCGGGAAGTGCATTTAAAACTGCAGAGCTTGAATATGGAAGAGGGTCGTGGAATTCCTGGTGTAGTGGTGAAATACGTAGATATCAGGAGGAACACCGGTGGCGAAGGCGGCGACCTGGTCCAATATTGACACTCATACACGAAAGCGTGGGGATCAAACAGGATTAGATACCCTGGTAGTCCACGCCGTAAACGATGGATACTTGATGTTGAAGGTATTGACCCCTTCAGTGTCGTAGCTAACGCGTTAAGTATCCCGCCTGGGGAGTACGGTCGCAAGATTAAAACTCAAAGAAATTGACGGGGGCCCGCACAAGCGGTGGAGAATGTGGTTTAATTCGATGCAACGCGAAAAACCTTACCTGGGTTTGGCATCTCCTGAACGCCGTAGAGATACGGAAGGCCCGAAAGGGACAGGAAGACAGGTGCTGCATGGCTGTCGTCAGCTCGTGTCGTGAGATGTTGGGTTAAGTCCCGCAACGAGCGCAACCCTTATCTTTAGTTGCCAGCATTAAGTTGGGCACTCTAGAGAGACTGCCAACGTTAAGTTGGAGGAAGGCGGGGATGACGTCAAGTCCTCATGGCCTTTATATCCAGGGCAACACACGTTCTACAATGGCCGGTACAAAGGGCAGCGATATCGCGAGATGGAGCAAACCCCAAAAAACCGGTCTAAGTTCAGATTGGAGTCTGCAACTCGACTCCATGAAGTTGGAATCGCTAGTAATCGCGGATCAGAATGCCGCGGTGAATACGTTCCCGGGCCTTGTACACACCGCCCGTCACACCATGAAAGCCTATTGTACCAGAAGTCACTGTGCTAACCGTAAGGAGGCAGGTGCCTAAGGTATGGTCGGTGATTGGGGTGAAGTCGTAACAAGGTAGCCGTAGGGGAACCTGCGGCTGGATCACCTCCTTTCTAAGGAGTCATATACAAAATTATCGAGTACGAAAGTACAAAGTATTTTGTGTGACATCTTTTAGGTCGATACAAAATTTTACTAGCTGTTTAGTTTTGAGAGAGTGAAAACAGTGAATTGGGAAATGGAAGAAGTATCTTCAGTAACCCGCGCGGGCCTGTAGCTCAGTTGGTTAGAGCACACGCTTGATAAGCGTGGGGTCGGAAGTTCAAATCTTCCCAGGCCCACCACTTAAGTAACTAAAAGTTTCTTCGCTTCGGCGAAGAGCGATCTTTGAAAATTGAATATAATGATCAAAACGGTGGTTTCATGAGAATGAAATCAAATTCGATTTATATAGGTTAAGCTACTAAGGGCGTACGGTGAATGCCTTGGCACTAAGAAGCGATGAAAGACGTGGTAAGCTGCGATAAGCCTCGGGGAGTTGCACACGAACTTCGATCCGGGGATCTCTGAATTGGGAAACCTACCAGCATGTCTGGTATCTTGAACTGAATTCATAGGTTCAATGAAGCGAACGGAGGGAACTGAAACATCTCAGTACCTCCAGGAATAGAAATCAACCGAGATTTCCAAAGTAGTGGCGAGCGAAATGGAAATAGTCTAAACCTTATGCATGCTAAAGCTTGCGAGCGTTGTGTATGAGGTGTCGTGAGACTCTTGACTGTCGTCGCAATGACAGTACGAAGTTACCAATCCTCCTTTTATTTGAACACTCTGGAAAGTGTGACCAAAGAAGGTGATAGTCCTGTACATTAAAAGAGTGAGGACTTCGAAGAGTATCTCAAGTACCACGAGACACGAGAAATCTTGTGGGAATCTGGGTGGACCATCATCCAAGACTAAATATTACTTAGTGACCGATAGTGAACTAGTACCGTGAGGGAAAGGTGAAAAGCACCCCGAGAGGGGAGTGAAATAGTAACTGAAACCGTATGTCTACAAGCAGTGGAAGAGCAATGTCTTTGACAAGCTCGACCGCGTACCTTTTGCATAATGAGTCAGCGAGTTAATGTCACAAGCAAGGTTAAGCCGTTACAGGTGTAGCCGTAGCGAAAGCGAGTCTTAAAAGGGCGATTAGTTTGTGGTATTAGACCCGAAACCCGGTGATCTACTCTTGGCCAGGGTGAAGCGCAGGTAAAACTGCGTGGAGGCCCGAACTCGTGGACGTTGAAAAGTCCTGGGATGAGCTGAGAGTAGGGGTGAAAGACCAATCAAACTGGGTGATAGCTGGTTCTCCCCGAAATATATTTAGGTATAGTCTTAGAAAACTCTGTAGTGGAGGTAGAGCACTGAATGGGCTAGGGGTCTTACCAGATTACCAAACCCAATCAAACTCCGAATGCCACTAACATCTATTCTAGGAGACAGACTGTGGGAGATAAGTTCCATAGTCGAGAGGGAAATAGCCCAGACCGTCGATTAAGGTCCCGAAATGTACACTAAGTGGTGAAGGTTGTGGGACTGCTCTGACAACCAGGAGGTTGGCTTAGAAGCAGCAATCCTTTAAAGAAAGCGTAATAGCTCACTGGTCGAGTGGGCCTGCGCCGAAGCTTTAACGGGGCTCAAGTGTACTACCGAAATCGCGGCAATGCAGCACGAGCTGTATTGGGTAGGGGAGCATTCTATCGTAGGCTGAAGGTAGACCGACAAGGACTACTGGACGAAATAGAAGAGCTTATGCTGACATAAGTAGCGAAAAAACGGGTGAAAAACCCGTTCGTCGTAAACCCAAGGGTTCCTGGGCAAGGTTAATCCTCCCAGGGTTAGTCGATCCCTAAGTCGAGGCCGAAAGGCGTAGATGATGGCAAACAGGTTAATATTCCTGTACCACTGTTTTAGCGTTATTGATAAGGGAGGACGGAGCAAGATATGCCGGCCTACAATTGGATTTAGGTGTAAGCCCGTAGAAGGTGTCCTAGGCAAATCCGGGGCACATTAACTTCGAGAGGTGAATGCGAGGTCGTAAAGACCGGAAGCGGCAGATTCTATACTTCCTAGAAAAGTCTCGTATCGAGCTAAGACAGTGATCGTACCGTAAACCGACTCAGGTGGGTGGGGTGAATATCCTCAGACGATTGAGTTAAATCTGGTTAAGGAACTCGGCAATTTGACACCGTAACTTCGGGAAAAGGTGTACCTTCTCGTGTGTAGTCCCTTGCGGGCGAAGCATTGGAAGGCTGCAATAAAATGGGAGTACCGACTGTTTAACAAAAACACAGGGCTATGCAAAGTCACAAGACGAAGTATATGGCCTGACGCCTGCCCGGTGCTGGAAGGTTAAGAGGATTCGTCAGCGTAAGCGAAGCGGAGAATCGAAGCCCCAGTAAACGGCGGCCGTAACTATAACGGTCCTAAGGTAGCGAAATTCCTTGTCGGGTAAGTTC
>Ga0163151_10001353_pt1 | contig 41498 bp, 35 predicted proteins | sample OliLakLV19MP5IB2_FD_145596 | JGI IMG/M metagenome (GOLD analysis project Ga0163151, IMG submission 145596) | Freshwater microbial mat bacterial communities from Lake Vanda, McMurdo Dry Valleys, Antarctica - Oligotrophic Lake LV.19.MP5.IB-2 | ecosystem: Environmental > Aquatic > Freshwater >...
CAGCCAATCTTTTCTTCAGCTGATCGATCAGACCGTCTTTGGAAAAAAGAGCCTGTGGATCATTTCCATGTAACAGTTGATCAAGCACTGCATCCGGTATGAGGCTGTTGTTCGTTCTTCTGGCCATGCGAATCTCCTTGGGGATCATCCCCATTTAGACCCGCCACACAAAATTCCTGACAGTCCCGTGGGAACACATGCGATAGTCGCTTTATGCAACGGAGCTAATCGTCCGCAACCCTGCGCACATTTATCACTTTGAATGTCCGCAACACACCGTCATGCTCGGTAATCGAAACATACTCGCCTTGTTTGATCACATGCCGGTCTAACTTGAACAGCGCCTCGTCGTCATCGCGCGTCTTGGCTACATAGTCGAAATGCCACCCGTGCCCGACATGGACCAGCATACCGTTCTCGTCTGCGGCGTCTCGCGAGAACCTGCGAACGGTGCAGCGCTGCCTCGACGACCTCCATGCACTCGCATCCAAGTGAGAAGACTCATCCAAAGGAGCCGTGAATTCATAACCATGCGCAGAATCGCCATGAGGAAACTCCTTCGACCGCGCCAGTTCAAGCCGTACAAAACACAGTGTCATGACAATGCTCCCTAATGAGCCATGAAGATTGGAAGAGTCGCATGTGCAAGCAAATGCCGCGTGACTCCACCCCAAACCAATTCGCTCCAGCGGCTATGTCCGTAGCCTCCGACAACAAGCAACCCCGCCCCAGCGCGAACCGCACTGTCGAGCAATGCGCTGGCCGTACTTTGCCCACCGGGGTTGATCCCGTGTTCCGTCGCTGACAATCCATGCAAGCGCAGATAATCGCGCAAACGGTCCATCTGCACCGTCTCAATTGGTCCCGACGAAACACTCAAGATCTCAATCGCCTCAGCTCGCTTCAGCAATGGAATGGCAGCACACACGGCGTAAGCGGCGGCTGCCCCGCCATCCCACCCAATTGCCACTTTACAGCCAACAATCTTGCGGATCTCGCCGGGAACCAGCAACAGGGGCCGCCGCGCATTCAACAGCGCTGACTCGAGCACACCACGAAAGGCCGCATCTCTCGATTCGTGAGGGACATCGAAAACAACCAAATCGGACAACCGCGCTTCCTCAGCGATGACGTCTTCATCGCCACCATCCCGCACACAAAATGAAGCTGAGAGGCCGCTCCCGTTTGGGGCATTAAACACAGCCGCTCCCACCGCTTTGGCGTGATGCTCAAAGGTTCCGCGCGCAATGGCGGCCGATTTGATTGCCGCATCCCGTGCTGCATCCATAATTTCCTGGACAATGCTGGCCGAAATGCCTTCACCCAAATAAGGCAATACGTCGCTAGGATTGGGGCGGGCATAAACGCCTGCAACATGGGCGGCAAACGCGTTTGCCACCTCAAACGCCGCTTTCAACACATGAGTCTCACGCTGCGAACCGGTCAGTGGAACCAAAATCTTGCGGTAAGCCATGGCAGTTGGATATCCTTGCGGTTGACGAAAAAACTCTAGCGCTCAATCACACTCACCACCTTGACCCAGGTCAATCAATCGCCCGCACTATCAGAGAAATCCCTTCAGAACCGCCCAGCGACTTCACACAAACCAGGCGCCGTCGGGGACCGTCGGTCGGATCATAAATCGAGGACAACTTGAACAACGCCAGGGCCGCCGTCGCTTCGTTCCCGCCTAAACTCGAACTCGCGGCACATGCTGAGCATGGGTTCGTTCTCGACTAAAACATCGCCGAAGATTTGTTTAACCTCGATGCTCCGCGCATACTCAATAATCTTTCGCATCAGGCTATAGCCAAGCCCTGTGCCCTTCAGTTCGCTGCGAACGATCACCGCGTACTCAGCACGCTCCCGGTCGGGATCAAGAGCAAGCCTGACCACGCCGCCGAATTCGCTGCCGGCCCCAGAGTCCTTCGCCGCGACGAATGCCATTTCGCGATCATAGTCGATCTGAGTTAGGCGCTTGGCAAGCGCTTCCGGCAGGCTGCGCAAACTCGAGAAAAATCGCATGCGAATGTCTTCGCTGTCGCAAGCGGCGATCATGGCCTGCAAATTGCCTGCATCTTCCGGGCGAACCGGCCGGAGACTGTAGAGTTTCCCCGATCGAACCGTGATCGTCTGCTCCAACTCTTGCGGATACGGCTTGATGGCAAAACGCTCGGCTCCAGAAGACTCCGAAGGCTCAATTCGAATACGGCCATCTAGCGCCATCACGCCTTTGTCGTCCGCCCATAGCGGATTGATATCAAGTTCCTTGACCTCGGGAAGATCGATGGCGATGTCCTGCAGCGCGAGAAGTGTATTCACGATGGCAGCCATGTCGGCCGGCCGGCGGTCGCGATACCCGGCGAGCAAACGAGCGATGCGCGTGCGCGAAATCAAATCCTTGGCGAGCGATTCGTTGAGCGGCGGAAGCGCTACGGCTTGGTCATCGACAACTTCTACGGCCGTTCCACCTTGCCCGAATAAGATCACCGGACCGAAAAGACGATCCTCGGAAAGCCCGACGATCAATTCATGAGCGCCCGGCCGGTTCACGATCGGTTGAACAACAAATCCTTCGATGTGCGCGTCAGGCCGCAACTTCGCGACGTTGACCATCATCGTCCGCGCAGCCTCTACAACGGCCGGGGCGTCGGCGAGATTGAGAACCACACCGCCAACGTCAGATTTGTGCACAATGTCGCGTGACAGGATTTTCAACGCGACGGGAAACCCGGCTGCCGCCGCTACCAATCCTGCTTCTTCAGACGTTTGAGCCAGCCTGGGACGAAGGGAAGGTATTCCGTAAGCGGCGAGAATGTCATGCGCTTCCAATGCTGTGAGCCATTTGCGGCCCTCCGCCAAGGCCCCATCGACAATTGCGCGCGCCGCCAGACGATCTGGTGGTTCTTGCAACCTCAGTGCCGGCGTCTCCATCAACAGGGATTGCAACCTTGAGAGCTTGACCAAACGGAGCGCCGCGGTGACTGCCTTTTCGGGTGTGGCGTAGTGTGAGATACCTGCGTCATCGAATCTTTCGCGAGCCTGGGCTACCGCTTTTTCACCCAGCCATGATGCCAGAACGGGCTTGGTGCTTGCTTGTGCCAGGGTGCCGCGCACGACGGAAATTACGGCGTTCGCGGCCTTTGTCGAATCGGCGACCGCGACCGGGCAATTGATGACAATGACCGCGTCGACGCCAGGATCCGCAAGCACCGCTTCGACGCTTGCTCGATAGCGTTCGGCACCCGCATCACCGATGATATCGACAGGATTTCCGCCGCTCCAATTGCGCGGCAGGCAAGCGTTCAATCGGGATAGCGTTTGCGGTGTGAGTTCCGCCAAGCGGCCACCCTGCTCAATGAGGTGATCGGTTGCCAACACGCCCGCGCCGCCGCCATTCGTGATGATCGCCAAGCGGTCGCCCGTCAGGCGCACGCTGTGGGTGACGGTTTCAAATGTGTCGAACAAATCCTCGATCATAGCAACGCGGATCATTCCGGCGCGGCGAAACGCTGCATCATAAACCGCGTCCGATCCTGCAAGCGCGCCGGTATGTGATTGTGCGGCCCGTGCACTTTCCGCGTGCCTGCCTGACTTGACAACGATCACAGGCTTAATTCGCGCGCATCGGCGTGCAGCCGACATGAATTTCCGGGCATGCGTGATGCTCTCGACATAAAGCAACACTGCGTGGGTATCAGGGTCCGACGCAGCTGCGTCCAACAAATCACCGAAGTCGACGTCGGCCATTCCGCCAAGCGACACCAGTTGCGAAAAGCCAATGCCGCGCGCGGCTGCCCAATCGACAACTGCAGTCAGCATGGCACCGGACTGGGTGTAGAACGCTGTGTGTCCGGCGCGCGGCATCATATGCGCAAAACTCGCGTTGACACCCGCTGCAGGCGCAAGCACTCCAAGGCAATTGGGTCCAACAATGCGCAAGGTGAAAGGCTTAGCGGCTTCCAACATCTGCTTTAAAAGCGTTTGGCCTTCGGCTCCCGTTTCGGCGAAACCTGCCGACAAAACAATGATTGCCTTGGTACCGCGAGCTCCAAGCTGCGAGATTAGTCCGGGAACTCCAGCGGCCGGTGTCGCCACCACTGCAAGCTCGGGCCCATGCGGCAATGCCTCTATGCCAGAAAAAACCGGCATTCCCGCCAAATCCTGCGCTTTGGGATTGACCAGCCAAATCGGTCCAGCAAACCCTCCAGCGAGCAGGTTGCGTGCGACAACGCCACCTACCGAGCCCTCGTCGCGGCTCGCACCGACCAAGGCAATGCTGCCTGGAGCGAATAGACTCTTCAAATTGCGAATAGACATGAGAAACCCTACCTCGCACAGCAGCCAAGTCTAATATGGTTTGCGCATTCGAAATTGATTGATCCACATCAAGGCCTTTGTGCAGAAGAAGGCGCAATCTCGACAGCAACTGATGCTCAGACACAATGAGTCGGCGCTTGGTGCGTCATGGACTTTATTTGAGAACCACATGACTTGCGTGTTGGCCATCAATCCTTAGGCAAGTCCAGTATGAGGAGTATGTTGTCATGATGTTAGGGATGGGTTCGGGGATGGTCATCGCTGGCGTCCTTGTCCTAGCGTTTCTGATTTTGGGAATTTCTGCACTTGCGAAATATCTGGCGTCGGCAAAATCTGATCAATCAAAGTGACACCCAGTAACAGTCGATCAGGGCGCTCGCGTGCGAGATCAGGCGTCTTCACCCGCATGCCCATACGCATGCAAACTTGACCTACGTCAATGACGCGCACCTTTATCGGGCATCGAATGCGAGCAGTCGCGCCTATCGCCGCAGGATGGAGGTTACAATGGCACACACACTTCAGCGCTGGACCGTCGGGTGGTTTGTACTTTGCGTCCTGTTGGCGCTTCACATCGCCGAGGAAGCAGCAAGTGGAGACTATCGAGCTTATGGCCAGTCCTTAGGGTTGCTTCGAGATCTCTTCCCACAACTTCCTATACCGCAATTCAACTTTACTGTTTGGCTGGTCGATATTTCTGGCGCAATCATCGTACTGTTTCTATTGACAGGGCTCGTGCACCGCAACTATCAAATAATGCGGCCAGCCTCTTACGCACTGGCAACTTTCACCACGTCAAACGCGATGCTTCACATTCTGCTGTCGCTGGCGTCCGATCAAGTACTGGCGGGCACGCTCACCTCCCTGCCCCTGCTCGCCGCGTCCCTGTTTCTTTTCCTTTCAATTCCACGAACCGAACACACCAACGCCAGAGCTCCGGCACCCGCCGTCTTCAGCGGATTGCGTTGACAATGTCGATAACCGGCTCGACCCAACCAAAGCGCGATCGCATCTCAGTTCGCGCACCTACGATGGACGATCCGTGGAAATGGCTTCAGGCGGGTTGGCGCGACACGTGGCGTCAGCCACGATTGAGTTTGGGATACGGTTGCGTCTTCGTCTTGGGCGGGCTAGCGGTTACGGCAGGACTTTGGTCGGCCGATCTTGGGTCACTGGTACCGGTGTTCGCAGCCGGATTCGTATTGTTGGGCCCCGTTTTTGCCGCAGGGCTTTACGAGTTGAGCCGAGAATATGAGGCCGGAGAGCACGCAACATTTGCCGACGCCGCAGTCATACGCATGGCGCGGCCCGAACAAATGGCATTTCTGAGCTACATGTTGATGTTCTTGTTTCTCATTTGGCTACGCACGGCAACCTTGCTCTACGCACTCTTCATCCACGGCAGTTACATGCCAATCCAGGACTTTGCCGCATTCGTCCTGACCACGCAACAGGGCTTAAGCATGCTGTTGATTGGAACCGTGATTGGCGCGTTACTGGCCCTCATCGCCTTCGCCATAAGTGCGCTCTCTGTGCCCATCGTGTTGCGCCATGAAATCGATGTCGTCAGCGCAATGGCTATAAGCGTTCGCACGCTCATCAACCACCCTGGGCCGATGCTTCTATGGGCGTGGCTCATTGCCGTCCTGGTCGTGCTGGGTACCATGACAATGTTTGTCGGAATGATTGTTGTGTTCCCTCTGCTCGGACATGCGACGTGGCACGCATACCGCGCACTGATAAAAGTAGAAAACTGATCTGCTCTACTCGTCCGCCTTGTCGTCGATCAGAATACGCTCGGCCGCGCCGTCCAGATCGTCGTACTGACCGGACTTGAGCGTCCAAAGAAAAACAACAACGCCAAGCCCACCCAACAAAATCGCTGCGATGGTGAGTATTAAGAACGCGCCCAATGCCTTACCCCCGGCCCGAAAGGCGCAATGCGTTCAACATCACGATCAGTGACGACGCCGACATTGCAATCGCGGCGATGAGCGGCGTGACCTGACCGAACGCCGCGAGCGGCACCGCAAGCACATTGTAGAAAGCGGCGAAGGCGAAATTCTCCAACACGCGCCGGCGCGCCGCTCGCGCGACATCGATGGCTTCGGCAATCACAGACAGCGACTCCGTTGTCAGCACCATGTCCGCCGCCGCTTGGCTGGCGTCGGCCGCAGAACCGGGAGAAATCGAAACATGCGCCATAGAAAGCGCGGCAGCGTCGTTAAGTCCGTCGCCGATCATCAGCGTGTGCGCGCCCTTTTCACGCAGCGCGTTCAGGTGGGCCACTTTGGCTTTAGGATCGCTCGAAGCCTTCCAGTCTTCGATCCCGCATTCCTGCGCAATCTTCAACGCTGGCGCATCGCGATCACCCGACAGCATTTGAACATGCAATCCCCTGGCTTTCAGCGCCGCGACGGTGAGCTGCGCGTCATCTCGAAGCCGGTCTTGGAAATCGAAACGCACCGCAGGCTCGTCATCCTCACGATACCAGATATGACTTGCCGCCAGCCCGGCCTCGTCTTCAACGCCTACCCACGCCGCCCGGCCCAAACGTGCGCGCCGTCCGTCGCCGGTGCTCTCAAGCCCCTCACCTGGAACTTCTTTCACATCTAGGGCCACCCCGCCCGCCCCGGCCGCAGCCGCCAAAGCGCGCGCCAGCGGATGCTTGCTGGCGCGGGCCACAGTCGCGGCGCGCTCCAACAACGGCTTTGCGACAACCGCCATATTCACCAAGGCCGGCCGCCCGAGCGTTAACGTTCCCGTCTTGTCGAACACGGCGGTCGTAACTTCGGCGAGCCGTTCCAAAGCATCACCCGATTTTACCAGCAGTCCACGACGGAACAGCCGGTTCGTTGCCACGATCTGAACCGCAGGAACCGCAAGGCCCAATGCACAAGGACAAGTAATGATGAGAAGTGCAATGGCATTCGTCATCGCCGCTCTCACTTCCACACCCCACCAAAGACCGCCTAAAAACACGATTGCGGCTGCCCCGTGCACAAGCGGCACATAAAGGCGCGCGGCCCGATCCGCCAGACGCACATAACGATTGCGATTTTGCTGACCAGCCTCCAACAAGCGCATAATTTCTGCAACAAGCGACTCTTGAACGCGCGCCGTCGTGCGCAACGTCACCGCGCCATCAACTATCAAGGACCCCGCGCGCAGCTCATCGCCCACGTTACACGGTGCGGGCGCACTTTCTCCAGTTACAAGCGAAAGATCGGTCAAGCCCGAGCCGGATTCAATGACACCGTCCACGGGGACACGCTCGCCAGGAGAGATGAGCAGCCGCTCGCCCAAGCCAATATCTTTCGCTGCGACCGCCACAGTCCGGCCGTCGGGTTCCAGCCGTGTGGCCGTTGCCGCCTGCATGGCGATGAGGTCGCGCGCGGATGTCTGCGCCTTTCGCCGAAACACATGATCGAGATAACGGCCTATAAGAAGTAGAAAGGGTAGACTGATGGCCGCATCGAAATACGCGTGCCGCCCACCGAGCACCGTCTCGGAAATACTTAGGCCCAACGCCAGAACGATTCCAAGGCTGATCGGTACATCCATGTTCGCTTGGCCGCGCGCAATACCGGACAGCGCCGAGCGGAAGAAAGGCCGCCCTGAATAGAGTGCCGCCGGTACGGCGATGAGCCCCGAGATCCAGTGCAACATCGTGCGCGTGCCTTCGCCCATTTCGCCGTCGAGACCCGCCCAGATCGATATCGAAAGGAACATCACGTTCGAAGCGGCAAATCCGGCGACTGCCAGACAGCGCAACAGGAACCGCCCCTCTTCTTCGGATTGGTGGAGCATCGCCTCAGGGTCGTATGGGTAGGCCTCGAAGCCTAACCGGTTGACCCGGGCCACAATCGCATCGGCGGTTGTGCGGCCATCGCGCCAGCGCACATTAAGCTTGGCCGTAGACAGATTGACACGCGCCTCCTCCACGCCCGCCAGCGCGCTCACACCGCGTTCGATCTTGGCAATGCACGCGGCGCAACGCATGCCCTTGACCGCGAGTTCAAGAGTCGATGCACCCTTGCGATCCCGGCGCACGAAGGGTGCTGGATCGATAAGCGACGCCTGACTGAATGTGGCGGCAGTCATTCGAGCACGATCCTGCGCTCGGCCTCAAACACAGCACCCTCGCTTGATTTTGCGATTACAATCACGTCCCACTGGCCGGGAGAAATGTCTTTGAGAACGGAGCGATATATTCCGGCCTCGGCGGCCTCGAGCATAATCGTCCGGTCGAGGCTGGAATCGATCGGCCGGCGAAGGGTCGCGCGGGCTGTCAGGCCGACTTTGGGAATTCCGTCAGCCGCCGAGATATTCACCGTTACCACGATGCTCGAACCGCCGCCGCGTGCTGCATCAATCTCTGACGTCCAACCGAGCTTGGCTTGCGCCTCTCGAGCAGCCAATGTCCTGTTATATTCCAGGCCACGCATGTAGGGTTTGCTTACGTCTTCGCCCGAGAAAGTCGAAATGGCATAGACGGTAAGCAAAGTGTTGACTGCTATCGTCACGCCGAAAAACACGAGCATGATGGCCAGAACATGCCAGCCCTTGAGTTCAAATGTCATCGCTCGCCTCCATCGGACAGAAAGACAGTGGTATTCGACCGGGCCTCACTTCCGGCTGTAACTCGAAAAGTCACAGGCAAAGAATCCGCTACAAGCGACCCCCGCGGAAGTGTTAAAAGCACCCGCAATGTACGCAGTCTGTCGGCATCTACCATGAACTTGGCGGGAAATTGTGCGATTTCCATACCGATGATTTTGACGGCAAACTGACCCTGCCCATCGAGCGCGATTTGAAATTCCCGTCGCTCGTTTGAGCGGTTCATCACCTTGATCGTATACGCATTGCGCACAGATCCGCCGGAAAGGCGGACAAAGGTGGGATTGCGGTCGCGCAATACGCTCAAGTCTATGGTCGCGCGCGTAGACAGCGACAACACCATGATGCCACCCACCAGCCCAAGCATCGCCGCGTAAAGCAATACGCGGGGCCGAGCCAGACGGATGAGCGCCCGTTCACCCCTTTGACGGCGAGCGATGTTCTCGTGAGTGTCATAAGCGATGAGGCCGCGGGGCAACTTCACTCGAGACATCACCCCGTCGCAGGCGTCGATGCACAACGCGCAGTTTATGCACTCAAGCTGGTCGCCGTCGCGAATGTCGATCCCCATTGGGCACGCGGCAACACACTGATTGCAGTCAATGCAGTGGCCGCGGTCCTCCCAGGGCTGCCCCTTCTTGTGCGCCCCTCGTGGCTCGCCCCGGTCGTAACGATAGGTCACCATCAATGTCTCTTGATCGACCAACGCCGCCTGGATGCGCGGCCAAGGGCACATATATGTGCACACTTGCTCGCGCATGTGCCCGGCAAGCCAATAGGTCGTGAAGGTCAAAATCCCCAGAAACAAATAGGCTGTGGGGTCGGCGGTTCCTTTGAGTAGATTGCCGGCCAACGACGGCGCATCATGGAAATAGAAAATCCATGCCCCGCCGGTGGCTGCCGCAACCAGAATCCACGCCAAGTGTTTGGCACTTTTACGGCCGATTTTGTCAATCGTCCAAGGGCTTTTGTCCAAGCGTATGCGTGCATTGCGATCACCTTCGATCACTCGCTCGACCAGAATGTAGAGATCGGTCCACACGGTTTGCGGACAGGCATAGCCGCACCACACCCGCCCGAACAAAGCCGTCGCCAGGAACAACAGGAAGGATGCAAATATCAAAAGACCGGTAATGTAGTAGACCTCTTGCGGCCATATCTCGATCCAGAAAAAGTAGAAGCGCTCGCGCGTCAAATCGACAAGCACCGCCTGGTCGGGAGCGCCCCCTCCCCGGCCCCACCTTACCCAAGGCAGACCGTAATAAATGCCCAGCATGACTGCCATACCGGTCCACTTCAGCAAACGAAACCGTCCATGGACGAGCTTGGGATGGATCGGAACGCGCGCTTGATAGTCCTTGCGCACCGCAGCACTGTTCGTCGCTCTCGCATCGATGCGTTGCACGCCATCGGCGGCGAGCGCGTTCGTCTCCGCTGCAACGGCTTTGACGCTAGTCAACAGTGTCGCGTTCATGGCGCTTGTACCTGGCGCTCTCGCGCCTCCCGGTTCTTATTCACCGCCGCCCAGACTGTGAACGTAAACTGCAAGCGCATCGATCGTCATCGGGTCAAGGCGCGAATCCCAGTTCGGCATCACACCGCCGCGCCCGTTTACGATCTGCGCACGAATCTCCGAATTGGTGCCGCCATAAAGCCATTCATTGTCCGTCAAGTCTGGCGCGCCGAACTCGCGCTTGCCCTTCCCGTCGTCGCCGTGACACGCGGCACATTGTTCCTTGAAAAGCGCAGTCACGCGCGAAACTGCGGCGCCGTCCGCTTTGCCGCCCGAAAGCGACGTCACATACTCCGTCAGATCGTCGATCTGCTTCAGTTCCAGCAAGGCATCGCGGCCATAAGACGGCATGAGCGATTGTCTTGTTTCAGGATGCAGGGAACGAACGCCCAATTGTACAGTCTTGCGAATTTCGCTTAGCGATCCACCCCACAGCCAAATGTCGTCATTGAGGTTTGGGTACCCCTTGAACCCTTGTGCGCCGGAACCATGGCACGTCGCGCAATTGTCTCCGAAGGCGGATTTGCCTGCCTCGCGCGCAAACTGCAACAAATTCGGATCGTTCTCGATCTCCTGCAATGTCGCGCCCGCGAGCAACCGGCCTTGTTCCTCGCGCTGAGATTTCATCTGCAGCATTGCCGTGGCCACGTCGTCGCGCTGCGAGTGATCAAGCAGGCCGGGCGTATAGCTCGTCAAAAGCGGCCACGCAGGATAGGCAACCCAATAGCCGATGGCCCAAACAATCGTGGCATAAAACACCCACAGCCACCATCGCGGCAGCGGCGTGTTCAACTCCTTGATGCCGTCCCACTCGTGACCCGTCGTTTCGGTTCCCGACGATGGATCTATCTCTTTGCGCGTATCCATCAGCAATCATCCTCGTCGAGTGGCACTCGAGCGGCGTGATCGAATTTTTCTTTGTTCCGCGGCCAGAACGCGTAAAGACAAACGCCGATAAACAACACCATCAGGTAGACAAGACCCCAACTTTTGGCGAACGTCGAAATCGTCTCATAGTCCATCGCTTACCGCCTATTCTCGGGCGCATCAGCCTGATAGGTTTTGAAATCGACCAGGGTGCCCAACATCTGCATGTAGGCGATCACGGCGTCCATTTCGGTGATGCGCTTTGGATCACCATCGAAGTCGCGCGCCTCGGCCTTCGCATAACGATTCTTGAAAGCATCAATACCTTCGTCGTCGGGCGTTGCTTGTGCGATCAAATCCGCTTTCGCCTTTGCGATCATATCGTCCGTGTAAGGAACGCCTACCATGCGATTGGCCGTCAATGCCCCTGCAATGTCGTCAAATCTCAAATCCGTTCTTTCCAAGAATACGTAAGGCGGCATGACCGATTCCGGCACGACCGAACGCGGATCGGCGAGATGCGCCCGATGCCATTCGTCAGAATATTTGCCGCCAACGCGTGCAAGGTCCGGCCCGGTGCGCTTTGAACCCCACTGAAACGGATGGTCGTACATGCTCTCCGCAGCCAGACTGTAGTGCCCGTAACGCTCTACTTCGTCGCGCAACGGACGGATCATTTGGCTATGGCAAAGGTAACAGCCTTCACGCACGTAGATTTGTCGCCCGGCGAGTTCGAGCGGCGTGTAAGGCCGCATGCCGCGGACTTTTTCGATCGTACTTTCGAGATAGAAAAGAGGGGCGATTTCCACGATGCCCCCAATCGCTACTACAAAAAGTATCGCAACCACCAGAAGCAGGGAGTGGCGCTCGAGTGTACCGTGATTGAACATCCTCCACGCGCCCCCTACGCCATTGCCAGTTTGGCAGGCAATGCCAAGGGTTCGACCGCCCGCACTTCGCCTTTTATGGTCCGCCACAAATTGTATGCCATGATAATTGTCCCCGCGAGATATAGCAGACCACCAAGCGCCCGGATGATGTAGTAGGGGTGCATGGCCTCTACCGTTTCGACGAATGAATATTCAAGAAAGCCGAACTCGTTATAGGCACGCCACATCAAGCCTTGCATGATGCCGCTGACCCACATCGAGGTGATGTAGAAGACGATACCGATCGTAGAGATCCAGAAGTGCCACTCGACCAGCGCCAACGAATACAGCCGCTCACGCTTCCACAGCCAGGGCGTCAAGCAATAGAGCGCGCCAAATGACACAAAGCCGACCCAACCCAAAGCCCCCGAATGCACGTGCCCGATCGTCCAGTCCGTATAATGCGACAGTGAATTGACGGCCTTGATGGACATGACAGGCCCTTCGAAAGTCGACATTCCATAAAAGGCAACGGAGGCGACGAGCATGCGAAGAACCGGATCGGTGCGCAATTTGTCCCACGCCCCCGACAGCGTCATCAGTCCGTTGATCATTCCGCCCCATGAGGGCATCCACAACATGATCGAAAACGTCATGCCCAGCGTCTGCGCCCAGACCGGCAGCGCGGTGTAGTGCAAATGGTGCGGCCCCGCCCAGATGTAGATAAAAATCAGCGACCAAAAATGCACGATCGACAAACGATAAGAATAGACCGGACGTTGCGCCTGCTTCGGAATAAAGTAGTACATGATCGCCAGAAAGCCCGCCGTCAGAAAAAATCCGACTGCGTTGTGGCCGTACCACCATTGCGTCAGCGCATCCTGCACGCCGGCGAAGGCGGAATAGCTTTTGATCCCCGTCCACGACACAGGCACCGCGAGGTTATTGACGACATGCAACAACGCGATCGTCACGATGAAGGCGAGGTAGAACCAGTTGGCCACATAGATGTGGGGTTCCTTGCGCTTCCAGAGCGTCCCCAGAAAAACCAGCAAATAGGCAACCCAGACCAACGTCAGCCACAGATCGGCATACCACTCGGGCTCCGCATACTCTCGCCCTTGGCTGACGCCAAGCAAATAGCCTGTACCGGCGACCAGAATGAAAATTTGGTAGCCCCAAAACACAAACCAAGACCACAGCCCGCCAGCCAGCCGTGCGTGGCAGGTTCGTTGAACGACATAGAACGATGTTGCGATCAGGACATTGCCGCCAAAAGCAAAGATTACTGCAGATGTGTGAAGCGGACGCAGGCGGCCGAAATTGGTGAAGGGCAAATCCGGAAAATAAAACAGCGACGGAAATGCGAGCTGAAGCGCGATGATCACGCCCACAAGCATGCCGGCAATGCCCCAGAACATCGACGCGATCACACCGGCTTTCACGACATCGTTGGCGTAGGGCGACGTATCGTCGGCCGGAATCCCCCCGGCATAGCGCCGCACGAGCCAAATAATTGTGCCGCCAACGCCCGCCATAAAAGTCCAAGCTTGCATCGACATCAACGGATCGCTGGTCCGCGCCGCGACGACGAAGGCAAGGAACAGAAAAGAGACCAGGAGTGCCGGAACGGCAAATAAGTCAAAGCCCACACGCTGTGGGCCCAATACAGGCTCCATGTCTTCCCTCAAGAGCAAGCTGAATTTTTTGAATGCTCAGGAACAATTAGCCCGTCAGAAAGCCCCAGTCCTTGATCTACATCAAGTCCCAGAGTGCCTACGCGCTGTCATGGCGATATTGATCCACATCAACTCCCCGCCGCCCGCGTCGTATAACCTCATTCTCATGTCAGTTGCTCCCACTGGCCACTCTCTTGAACGCGCTGTGCGGACGCCTCGCATGACTGGCCCTGCCGAGGGGGAACGAAGCACATTTCTGAAAGACGTCAGGCACTTCCTGTCGATATCGCTGACACCCGAGCTTCGTGAGACGGGCCGGAATACAATCGGTGTTCACTCCGACATCGATGCGTGCCGGCTCTGGCACAAACGGCTCTTTGAAAGGGGTTGGATCGCACCTGCCTGGCCCACGGCCCATGGCGGCACAGGGTGGGCTACATGGCAGCATTTGCTGTTTGAAAGCGAATGCGCAGCCAACGATGCGCCGATCCTGTTCGCAGGCGGCCTGCGCAATGTCGGACCATTGCTTATCTCCAGAGGCACACCACAACAACAGGCAAGATACCTGCCCGCCATCCTGGACGGGCGCGATTTATGGTGTCAGGGGTTCTCCGAACCTGGTGCCGGATCGGATCTGGCGGCTCTTCAAACGCGCGCCGTTGCCGTCGGTGACGACTACGTCGTCAACGGATCCAAGATATGGACAACCGGAGCACACATCGCCAATCGAATGTTTTGCCTCGTGCGGACCGCCACTCAGGCGAGCCGTCACGCAGGAATAACTTTTCTCTTGATCGACATGCCAAGCCGAGGCCTGTCGATCAAACCCATCTACTCGCTTGGTGGAGACCACGAGTTCAACGAAGTGTTTTTCGATGACGTAAAGGTGCCGAAAGCAAATCGTATTGGCGGTGAAAACGAGGGCTGGGACGTGGCGAAGCAGTTAATGCGCTTTGCGCGCGCAAGCAACACGACCTCGGGCCAGTTGCGACGTGCATTTCGCCGAGCAGCCAGCGAGCCGAACAATCGGGAAGGTAGACTTCGACTGTGTGAACTGGAGTGCGAATTGCGCGTTTTCGAAGCCCTGGAACTCTCCACGCGAGGACCGGCGGCAGAAAGCGCTCTCGATAGCGAACGATCCTCAATGCTCAAAGTCCTGGCGACCGAGCTCCACCAAAAAATCACGGCCTTCGCGCTCGACGCCGCCGGACTGGCCGCGATGTTCACAGTGGGAACGCCGCCGGCATCGCACTGGCTCGAAAATGGTGGCTTCGCTGCCGCCAAGTACCTGGCCACTCGGGCGGCGAGCATTTACTCCGGAACAAATGAAACCCACCGCAACCTCATGGCCAAGAAGGTGCTGCGGCTGTGATCAAACCACACGCGCGTTTGATCCACGTCAATGAGGCCGAGTCCTGCAATCTCGTAGATACGCTATTGCATGACCAAAATTAAGTTCATCGAGCATGAAGGGACCGAACACGTGGTCGATGTACCGAATGGCCTTTCGGTCATGGAAGGAGCGGTACGTTACACGGTCCCCGGAATCGACGGCGACTGCGGCGGCGCTTGCGCTTGCGCCACCTGCCACATCTATGTCGAAAATGGTTGGCTAGAAAAATTGGCCCCGATGAACGAACTCGAACGCGATATGCTCGACTTCGCGTTTGACGTAAAGGATAATAGCCGTTTGTCATGCCAAATCCGAGTTTCGCCACAACTCGAAGGCCTCGTCGTGCGCACGCCTATGCGGCAGTACTAACCACTGTCGTCTCCACTCGAGAGCATTTCGCCGTGTTTTTGATCTGAATCAAGATGGGCGTGTGAAACCAGTGTCACCCTCCCGCGCGAGTGCCAAACACAGATCTGGATGAACAGGAGGACGAAATGGCGGCCACGGCAAGCGGAAAAATCGTGAAGAAGGGCAAATGGGAAGTGACCATGACGCCCGACGACCTCTATCGCAATCCGATGGATATCGCGTGGTCGTTCGATTATCTGTTCGGCAAAGGCAAAGTTGAAGATCTCTACAAACGCGCAAAACAGAACCAGTGGGACTCCGATGAGTTGCTGCCGTGGGATACCAAGGTCGATCCGTCAAACCCACTCATCGCCGACAGATCGTCCGTGTACCACAAAATGCCGTTCTTTTCCAAACTGTCGAAGTCGCAACGCGAAACGTTCACGGCGCACTCAACTGCCCAATTGCTCTCGCAATTCCTGCATGGTGAGCAGGGAGCGTTGATGACGGCGGCCTGCGTTACGCATTCCGTGCCTGATTCAACAGCAAAACTCTATGCCGCGACTCAAACGATGGACGAGGCCCGCCACGTCGAAGTCTATGCGAAATACTGTGAAAAAATCGCCATGGTTTACCCGATGACGCCATGGTTGAAGATGCTGATCGACGCGACACTCAAATCCGACCGCTATGAGAAAGTGATGATCGGCATGAACATGATCGTCGAAGGATTGGCCCTCGGCGCCTTCAACAACATGTACCATGCCACGCAATGCCCGCTTCTGAAAGCGATCACCTTCAACGTTATGCGCGATGAGTCGCGCCACGTCTCGTTCGGGCACGTGTTCCTGGGTCCTGTGATCAAGAATCTTGACGAAGCCACGCGCGAAGAGCTCGCCGACTTTGCGTTTAATGCAATTTACCTGATCGTCCAGGGCACACAGGTGGGCGGTGGGCAAACGCTGGCCAGCCGGGCCGACCCTGGCTTCATGGAGGTCCTGAAGAATTCACAAATTGACCCAGACGACTTCTTCAAGGGCTTGAGTGAAGCAGCGGACATGGGAGTCATGACCCAATTGCCGCCCGGACAAATCCATTCGCTGGATGATCTGATGTTGCCTGCAATTGCTCGCGTCGGCTTGATCACCCCGCGGGTGCGCAAGAAATACCAAGAAGCCGGCATCCATATTTCTGAAGACATGCGAATCCTTCACCTATTGGAAGGCGGTTCGCCCAGCCTCGAAGTCGCCGCCGAATGACCGCATCCTTGCTCAGGCACCCGCGTTTCTTCACCCGCGGGTGCCGGCTCTCCGGCCGGAAAAACAACCATGACAACAACGGCCGGAGATAAGACATCCGCAGACTTCTTCCGCGTTCTCGTCGAGGGCGTGCCCGAGGCCATTGTGGTCACCGCCCCCGACGGCACGATCACCTATTTCAATCCCGCCTGTGAAAAGCTCTTGGGTTACAAACAGACCGAGGTCATGGGCCGCAATATTTCAATGCTTGTGCCCCAGCAGCCAGAGCGGCGTGCCGACGTAATGAAATGGCTCGAGCGTTGGGCGCATGAGTCGGACGAAACGCAATCACGTTTTCTCGATCTCATCGCGCAAACCAAATCGGGAAAACAAATGCCCATCGATGTGCGCGTGGTCGAACGCCACCTCGACACCCAACGGCGTTATTTCATCACCGTCCGCGACAATACCGTGCGCCGCCACGAACAAGCATCGTTCAAGGAATCTCACCTCAAGGCTTCTCGCATTTTGCAAGTCGCCGAAGACGGCATCATCTCTGCCGGCACCGCACAAAATATCGAGTTTTTCAATCTGAAGGCTGAGCAGATTTTTGGTTACCGTGTCGATGAAGTGTTGGGCCGTCCAATATCGATGCTGATGCCCGAACGTTTTCGCCATCGCCATCGCGACGACGTTGCCCGCTTCGGCGCCGGCAAACAGGCTTCGCGTCAGATGAACGAACGCGGCCATGTTTTGGGCTTGCGCAAAAGCGGTGAGGAATTTCCGATGGAAGTCGCGATCACCAAAGTCGCCGTCGGTGGCACACTAACTTACACGGCACATGTGCGCGATATTACCGTGCGCAAGAGACAGGAAGCAAAATTGGAAGAAAGCGAGCGCCGCTTCCGCGCAATCTTCGAACACGCCTTCGAGGCGATCGGCCTGCTCTCGCCTGACGGTACGGTATTGGAAATCAACCGCGCCGGCCGCCTGATGACCGAAGGTCAATCCCAACTGACCGGTCTGCCGCTATGGGATCTGCCCTGGGCCGGCAGCGACCTCGCGCCCGACGATACCGCCCGCCAGCGCTTGAAGAACGCGATCTCCCAAGCCGCTCGCGGTGATGCCGTGCGCTACACCGCCGAGCTACGCCGCAGCGACGCCAGTGTGCGCAAGATTGACATTAACCTGACACCCGTCAAAGACGAGTTGGGTCATGTTGTCTACATCGTGCCCGAAGGCCGCGACGTCACCTAAAACACCCATGGACACGATGACCCTTCGAACGAATCTCATCGCTGCGCGCGTGCCCCGCTATACCAGCTATCCAACCGCTCCCCATTTCGATGACGGCGTCACTGCGCAAACATTTCTGGGTTGGATAAGTGCGCTGCCGCCAGCCGAGCCCGTGTCGCTCTATTTTCATATTCCCTTCTGCGACAGTCTGTGTTGGTTCTGCGGCTGCCATACCAGCGTCGTCAATGCCTACGCCCCAGTGAAAGCCTATGTCGATGTGTTACTGAAGGAACTCGACATCATCGCGCCCGCTGGACTCGCGCGCCGGCCCGTATCGCACATTCATTTCGGCGGTGGCTCGCCTACCATTCTCTCCCCGGACGACATCGACAGTCTGGCGGGCACGATCCGCAAGCGCTTCGACGTTCGGCCCAATGCCGAAATCGCCGTAGAGATCGACCCGCGCGGCCTGAGCCAAGAAACGGTCGACGCCTTTACGCGCGCCGGTGTCAATCGTGCCAGTGTCGGCGTCCAGGACATCAACCCGTTGGTTCAGCGCACGATCAACCGCTGGCAGCCTATGTCTGTCACACGCGAAGCCGTGTCGCGGTTGCGCGGCGCGGGCATCACGGCGCTGAACATCGACTTGATGTACGGTCTGCCTCGCCAATCGGTTTGCGACGTCCGCCGCACGGTCGACGGGGCGGTCGAACTTGCACCAGAGCGTGTGGCCGTTTTCGGATACGCGCACGTGCCCCAGATGAAGCGGCACCAGGGGCTGATCGACTCCCGCCTCCTGCCCGATGCGGCAGAGCGCCTGCGCCAATACGATGCGGTGAACGCGGCACTCACCAGCTACGGCTATATTCCCATCGGCCTCGACCACTTCGCGCTTGCAAACGATCCCCTGGCGCTGGCACAGGGATCAGGCAAACTTGCACGCAATTTTCAGGGCTATACGACAGACGCCGCGCTGGCTTTGATCGGCATGGGCACCTCGGCGATTTCGTCATTGCCCCAAGGCTATGCACAAAACGCGAGTGCCACGCCCGATTACCGTTCGAAAATTCTCGCCGGCGGTCTGGCCACGGTCCGTGGCCGCACCCTTACCGAAAACGACCGCCTTCGTGGCACCGTCATCGAGCGTCTGATGTGCGACCTTGAAGTCGACCTCGAAGATGTGGCGGCACGGCATGGCCGTACGGCAATCGAGTTTGCTGGCGAACGCCGCGCACTCGAAGCGCTGCAACGGGACGGACTGGTGATGATCGAAGGCTCGCGTTTGACCGTGCCTCCACACATGCGCGCCGGCGTCCGCCTCGTTGCGGCAGTGTTTGATACATACCTGGACCAATCCCACGCCCGCCACGCCGTAGCCGTTTGAACGGCCCATCGTTACTCGTAGACAAACGCCGCGTCGTCGAGGTTGATGGCGGGCAAATGACTTTTTTCAAGCCAATAGTCCTGCGTGTGTTGCCACTCGGGCTTGTCGCCACGCTTGGGCAGCAAATGCATTCCGCGCATGAGATAGCCGGGGTTGAAATTCTCCGGGTCCATCCAGCTGTGCAACGTCATGTCTTTGTCCTCGGGAGTTAAAGCCACCGATACTTGCCGCACACCTTTCTTCCTCATGTGTTTGAGAAGGCGGCACACGAAATCGCCAAGCAAATCCACGCGCAATGTCCAACTTGCCCGGAAATACCCGAACACCCAAACCATGTTAGGAACGCCCGTGAACATCATCCCGCGATAAGTCACTGTCTGGGAAAAGTCGAGTGGCTTGCCGTCTATGACAAACGCGATGTCACCAAGTACGCTGAGATTAAAACCCGTCGCCGTGATGATGATGTCGGCCTCCAGGGAATTGCCGGATTTCAACAACACACCCGTCTCAGTAAAGCTCTCGATCTCGTCAGTGACCATCGCGGCCTTTCCGGCAGTGATCCCTTTGAACAGGTCGCCGTCAGGAACAAAGGCAATGCGTTGACGCCACGGCCGATACGTCGGCGTGAAGTGAGTCTTGATATCATAGTCGGGTCCCAGATAGGAACGAACTCCGGCAATCAATTGCTCCTTCACCGCCTCCGGTTCGCTGACCGCAAGTCGCGTTAGCATGTTCTGGTCGTGCAATATCTTCCGGCGCACGATCTCATGGATCCATGTCTCGTCAATGTCCAACTCACGCAAAGTGTTGGCAAGGTCGTTCTCGTTGCGGGCCGGAATGAAATAAGTCGGCGAGCGCTGCAACACCGTCACGTGGCCGCAATCTCCCGCAATCGCGGGAACCAGCGTCGCAGTCGTGGCCCCCGAGCCGATGACGAGAACATTTTTACCCTTGTAGTCCAGATCCTCGGGCCATGTTTGCGGGTGCACGAGGCGGCCTTTGAAACTCTTCATTCCTTTCCACTCGGGCGTATAACCTTCCGCGTGCCTGTAATAACCTTGGCACATCCAGAGGAAGTTGGCGGTGAAGCGAATATTCTCGCCGGTGTCTGTTCGCGTTCCCTCGAGTGTCCAAAGCCTGTCTTGGCTCGACCAGCGCGCCGAGGAAATCGTATGCCGGTAACGGATGTGCCGGCCCAGATCGTTCTCTTCGATGACCTCGCCCATGTATCTTCGAATTTCCCCGGCACTGGCGATCGGCGCGCCGGTCCACGGCTTGAAGCGATACCCGAAAGTGTAGAGATCGCTGTCCGAGCGAATCCCCGGATAGAGATGCATGAGCCAGGTGCCGCCGAAGCTCTCAAGCGCTTCGAGAACGACGAAGCTAATCCCCGGGCATTGCTTGGAAAGATGATAGGCGGCACCCACGCCCGAAATCCCCGCACCCACAATCAGTACGTCGAAATGCTTACTCTTCGGCTCCATCTCTTTGGTCGCTGCTGTAGTCGCGCTCTAGCCCATCATCTGATCGGATTGCGAACGCCCTGGTTCATTGCTCGTCATGCGAAACGCCTCATGGCGGGTACGTGCCGATCATTCTGAGCCAGTTGACGTCACGGGCGATTGATTCAGATCAATTCCAGGCTGCGATAGATTCGGCTATGTTATTACGCAATCGCGGACTGCTGTTATTACCGGATCCAAGATTCGCTTTGGCGTACTCCTCAGACTCAACTCGGCAAATGAAGGGATCAACACATGCTCAACGATAGGCAGTCAGCTCGAAAGACGGTATTCGCTCGAAGCCTTGCTGCCGTTGCAGCGTCAGTCATATTGGCCGGTTGCGCCATGGACGAGGGTGGCAAAAGAATGGGAATGGGTGCGATGCAGGACAGCCCCATGCACCAAATGATGCAGGAAATGGGTTGCGCGCACAGTCCATCGCGCATGCAGGTGATGGAAAAGATGACTCCAGAGGAAAAGCGCGCGCACATGAAATCGCATGTGCAGGAATGCAAGGCCAAGATGCGACAACAGGCAATGGGTGAAGCTATGTCAAACATCGCTACCTGCGTGCAGGCGCGAATGAGTAGCCGGCACACCAAGAAAAAGTACAGGAAAACAATGCACGCAATGATGATGGCGGAGATACGCGCCTGCGCAAGCCAAGGGCGAAAAGACGCGGTACAGCCTACCGCACCAAGCAAGCACGACGGGCACTGACCGGAATTCTCGCGGCGGTGCCAATGTGCATGGTGCGCCTCATTCTTCTCCGTTGGCAATGTGGCGAAGGGTGTCGGGTCGCAGCACGTCTACGTGACCAGGCGATTGAACGGCAACAACACCTTCGTTCCGCAGGGAGGTGAGCGTACGACTCACCGTTTCCATCGTTAAGCCAAGATAGTCGGCGATTTCCGTACGCGCCATCGGCAAGTTGATGCAAGGCGATGTCGCGCGCGCGCATTGTGTCTTGTCGGCCATCGCAACAAGAAAACTTGCCACCCGTTCGCGAGCGGTTTTGCGGCCAAGAAGGAGCATATGGTCTCGTGACGCTGCAACTTCAGTCTTGGCAAGTTCGAACAGCCGCCGCTCGAGCGTCGGACATTCATTGAGCAAACGGTCAAAACTCCTCCGCGGAAATACGCACAATTGCGCAGACGTCACAGCTTCCGCGCTGACCGCATAGCAGCGTGTTGCAGGAACTCCAAAAAAATCGCCTTCGCCCAGGAAACCAACGATCTGAACACGCCCATCCGGCAAGGCACGATAGAGCTTCACTGTCCCCGATACAATGTTGAGCAGGAACTCCGCTTGGTCGCCTTCCTGGACAATCATTTGGCGCGCACCATACGAACGGCTGGTAACGATCACGGCCAGGCGTGCAAATTCCCGGCCAGAGAGCGCACTGCAAAAGCTGCGTCCTTGCATGTCGCATTGGTTGCAAGGTGAAGGTATCCGCGACAATTTATGTCCAGGCAAAGAAATAGAGTGCGGAATCACCATTGAGTGGGAATCTGACACGCGCTTAACCTCAACCGCAGCACTGGACGAACTAGTTGATGAAGTTTCGACGCTCCAGACCCGGCAATCTTTGATCCAGATCAAATTTTCTACGTCACGCGGCGCCTGACCGTACCGTCCCCGCCCAAATCAATCCGTTACTTCGGCAAAACGTCGTCAAGCCAACTCAGTGCGGCCGCACTTGCAGGAAACCCGAGGGTCGTAATGCCAAGAAGCGCGACGTGGCGCACTTCCGGCGGCGTCAGCCCCTCTGCCAACGCTTGTCGCGCGTGCGAATGCGTTGCACCTTCGGCGCCCGAACCAATCGCAAGAGCGAGTTTCACCAGACGGCGTTCCCGTTCGCTCAACGGACCCGCTGCCGCAGTTTCCTCGCCGAGCTTCGCATAGGCATCCCAAACTGCAGGAAATCGCCGCGCGACAGAGCCCGCAAACGCTGGCATCGCCGCTCTTTTCCTCTTACCTGTCACTGGTGTCGCCAACGCCGCCTCCCTCTGCCTTGCTGGTACCGGTTCTCGCCCGGCAGGACGCCGCTGGCAAGCCAAAGATCATTGCGCCAGTGGGGATGTCGCCTGTTTGATGTCGAAACCCTGCACGTCGGCGCTGCCGGCTAGCAGGCTAATATACTGGCTTACAGCTTTGCGCCAAGTATGGGCTCGAAGTTCGCGCGCGATAACAGGCTCTGCTTCGTCGAACGACATCTCCTTGCCTTCGATGCGATGATGGAGCTGCAAAACGTGACAACCGAAATCGGTTTCGACGGGTACCGGACATATTTGGCCTTCCTCGAGCACCAGAAGAAACGTTTCGATTTCTGACACCGTCTCCCCAAGCGCGACTTGACCCAGACGCCCGCCCTCGCCGGCCGACGAGCATTTCGACTCGGATCGTGCGATTTCGGCAAACCGCGACGGATCTTCCCTCAGACTGACGAGCGCTGCCTGTGCCTGGGCCTTCGCCGTGGCGCGCGCAGTAGCGTCATCGCGCGGTGCCAGATAAAGTATGTGCGACGCATCGAACAGCCGCTGCGAACTAAATTTCTCCCGGTTGTTGTCGTACCATCTCCGGCATGTCTGTGCATCTGCCTCTGGAACGCGCACCTCGCGGTCCAGCAACGACGATATCGCGACCTCTTCGGAATCAGATGCACACGGCGTGAATAAAATCCCAAGCGCGGTGGCGCGCTGAAGCAATAACTCCCGCACAATGAGTGCTTCGGCGGCCTCGGACGCCGCTTGCTCGCGCGAAGGCGCTGGATGGTATTGCATTTCGGCGAGAATTTCGGTCTCACTGATCGCGGCACCGTTGACACTGATCATGGTGCGGGTTTCCTGACGCCTGATGTCGGCCGGCGCGTGCGCACGATCTGATAGCCCCGGCGGCCCAGATACCAGATAGGCGCGCTCCAGATGTGAACTAATCGACTGAACGGAAATACCATGAACATGATCAAGCCCATAACGATGTGCAGCTTGTAGGAAATCGACACGTCCGTCACCAACTCCGAAGCGCCGGAGCGAAACGTCACGATGCGTTGCGCCCATTCCGACAAGACCAGCATCACCGAGCCGTCCATGTGTTGGAGCGAGAAGGGAATCGTAATCAGGCCCAGCGTCAGCTGCACCCACAACAGGCAGAGAATGAAAATATCCATCGGGGCGCTGGTGCCGCGAATGCGCGGGTCGAACAGGCGGCGGTGAAGCAGGATCGTCAGACCGATGAAGCAGATGACGCCAAAAATACCACCCGCCGTAACGGCCAGCAATTGCTTCGACGGCACGGAAATGCCGAGCGCTTCGTAAACCTCGTGCGGCGTCAACAGGCCAATGAAGTGGCCGGCGAACAAAAGCAAAATGCCCACATGGAACAGCACCGACCCGATCACGAGCTGGCGCTTGCGCAACAACTGGCTCGACCCGGAACGCCACGTATATTGCTCGCGATCAAAACGGATCAGGCTGCCTGCGAAAAAGACCGCGAGCGCCACATAGGGAAAGATGCCGAAGAGAAAATGGTGAAGGTAATCGAACATGGCGTTTATCCTCTTGATGTCATCGGTTCGCAAGACTTCGCCGCGTCGCCCTCGCCGAACGTGACGGGCGCGTCTTCCCATTCGCGGTCGAGCGCCTCCAGGCTGTCGTCCTCAACACCGCCGCCGCGCATGATCTCGGCGAGCAGCGTTCGATCGATCTCTTTCGCCGCGAGGCTTGTGAGCGCGACAAAGACGCCTGCATAAGGCGCCTGGCGCTTGGCGGCACGCTGATGCAACGCTTCGATGACGGCGGCGGCGTCCGATAGAATAGTGCGTGCCGTCCGCTCGGGCATCAGCGACAGGAACTCGCAGAACAATGGCAGATAGTCGGGCAACTCCTCGACCACATGCGAAAAGCCGTGAAACTTGTAGAGTGTTTGCAACCGCACCATGGCTTGGCCACGCTCGCGCGCCTCGCCGTAGAGGTGCTCGTAAAGATGCAATGAAAGCGAACGCGTGCGGTCAAACATCTGTACGTAGTCGTCTTGCAGGTCGAGCAGATCAGTGCCGTCCAGATGCGCACATAGATTATCGATGCCAGCCAACCCCACCGAGTCGATCATGGCTTCACGCAGCAATACTGCGCGCAACTCCGGCAAGGCCACGATCAGATCGTCCGTCGGATAGGTGAGCAGCGCGCCCAGAGCCTTGAACGTCTTCATCACATCGTCTCCGTCGGCGTGTTCTGGCGAAACTTCTTCATCCCGAACAGCGAAGGCTCGCTGCCCCCGTCCGAGCAGTTGTTGCCGAAGGTGAAGCCGCACGAACCGCGCAGGTCATAGGCATTTTCGGCATATTCGCGATGCGACGAGGGAACAACAAAGCGGTCTTCATAGGCCGCCAGCGCCATGGTCTTGTACATGTCTTCCATTTGGAGGCGCGTGAGACCCACTTCGCCCAACACCTCATCGTTTTCCTTGCGCTCGACGTGGCGCGAACGCATGAAAATCCGCATAGCGAACATCCGCCGGAGCGCCGCCTCAATTGGCTTCGTATCGCCCGCCGTCAGCAGATTGGCGAGATAGCGCATCGGAATGCGAAGCTTCGACAGGTCCGGAAGCCCGGCATCAAAACCGATGTGATCAGCCTCGACCGCCGACTGGATCGGCGACAACGGCGGCACGTACCACACCATCGGCAAGGTGCGGTATTCGGGATGGAGCGGGAATGCCACCTTCCATTCCATCACCATCTTGTAGACCGGGGACCTGCGCGCCGCGTCGAGCCAGGCATCGGGAATTCCTTCTCCTCGCGCAGCCTCAATGACCTTCAGATCGTAAGGATCGAGAAAGGTATCAAGCTGCGCTTGATAGAGATCCTTCTCGTCGGCGACGCTCGCTGCTTTTTCGATGCGGTCGGCGTCGTAGAGCAGCACGCCCAGATAGCGGATGCGCCCGACGCAAGTTTCCGAGCATACCGTCGGTTCGCCCGCCTCGATGCGCGGGTAGCAGAACGTGCATTTCTCCGACTTGCCGCTGACATAGTTGTAGTAGATTTTCTTGTAAGGACAGGCGCTGACGCACATGCGCCAGCCGCGGCATTTATCCTGATCGATCAGAACGATACCGTCTTCCTCGCGCTTGTAGATCGCGCCCGACGGACACGCCGCGACGCAGGCAGGGTTGAGGCAGTGCTCACACAGGCGAGGCAGGTACATCATAAACGTCTTTTCGAACTGGCCGTACATCTCCTTTTGAATGCCCTCGAAATTCGCGTCCTTGGATCTGCCCTCGAATTCGCCACCCAGAAGTTCTTCCCAGTTCGGGCCCCACACGATTTTTTCCATGCGCTTCCCGGTGATCAGCGACACCGGCCGCGCTACCGGGACCACTTTCGACTCGCGCGCGGTCTGCAGGTGTTCGTAATCAAAGGTGAACGGCTCGTAGTAGTCGTCGATTTCCGGCATGTCGGGGTTGGCGAAAATTTTTGCCAGGATGCGAAACTTGCCGCCCATCTTGGGTTCAATGCGGCCGGAAGCCTTGCGTGTCCAGCCGCCCTTCCACTTCTTCTGGTTCTCCCACTCTTTGGGATAGCCGATGCCGGGCTTCGTTTCGACGTTGTTGAACCAGGCGTATTGAACGCCGTCGCGGTTCGTCCACACGTTCTTGCAGGAGACGGAACAGGTGTGACAGCCGATGCACTTGTCGAGATTGAGCACCATGCCGATTTGCGCGCGAACTTTCATGGGTGCCTCCTATTCCGCTGCCTGGGGATGGGGTTCTTCCATCCAATCGACGTTCGCCATTTTCCGCAGCACCACGAACTCGTCGCGGTTCGAGCCCACTGTTCCGTAATAGTTGAAACCGTAACTGAGCTGCGCGTAGCCGCCGATCATGTGCGTCGGCTTCGTCACCGTGCGCGTGACCGAGTTGTGGATGCCGCGCGTCTTCGTCGTCTCCGAACCGGGTACGTTCACGATTTTCTCCTGCGCGTGGTACATGAGGCAGAGTCCCGATTTAACGCGCTGGCTCACCACCGCGCGGGCCGACAAGGCGCCGTTCGCGTTGAAGAGTTCGATCCAGTCGTTGTCGACGATGCCCGCGGATTTCGCATCCTTCTCGCTGATCCACACGATCGGCCCGCCGCGCGACAGCGTCAGCTGCAACAGATTGTCGGTATAGGTCGAGTGGATGCCCCACTTTTGGTGCGGCGTAATGAAGTTGAGCACAATCTCGGCGTTGCCATTTTTCTTCTTGCCGAGAAGAGGCGCGATCGTTTTCAGATCGACCGGCGGCTTGTAGGTCGTGAAGCCTTCGCCGAATGCGCGCATCCAGGGATGGTCGACATAGAGCTGCTGGCGTCCCGTCAGCGTGCGCCACGGGATCAACTCGTGCACGTTCGTATAACCGGCGTTGTAGGAGACTTCCTCGGACTCGATGCCGGACCATGTGGGCGAGGAGATGATCTTGCGCGGCTGAGCCACCACGTCGCGGAAGCGGATCTTGTCGTCCTGGCGCGAACGGGCGAGATGGGTGTGCTCGCGCCCCGTTTGCTTGCCGAGGGCTTCCCACGATTTCACGGCGACCTCGCCGTTGGTTTCGGGCGCGAGCGAAAGGATCACTTCTGTCGCATCGATGTCGGTTTCGATGCGCGCCATGCCTTTCGTCACGCCTTCATCGGTGACGACGCCGTTCAATTTGCGCAGGAACTCGACTTCGTGCTGCGTATTCCAGGCGATGCCCTTGCCGCCGTTGCCGATTTTTTCCATGAGCGGCCCAAGCGCGGTGAAGCGCTTGTAGGTGTTTGGATAGTCGCGCTCGACGACGGTGACGTTCGGCATCGTCTTGCCGGGCACGGGCTCGCACTCGCCCTTCTTCCAATCCTTGGGCTCGAACGGCTGGCCGAGTTCGCCGGCCGTGTCGTGCATCAGCGGCGTGAGCACCACATCCTTTTCGACGCCCAAATGCCCGGGCGAAAGTTCCGAGAAGCGCTTGGCGATACCCTTGAAAATGTCCCAATCGCTGCGGCATTCCCACAATGGATCGACCGCTTTCGTCAGCGGATGGATGAAGGGGTGCATGTCGGAGGTGTTGAGGTCGTTCTTCTCATACCACGTCGCTGTCGGCAGAACGATGTCGGAGTACATGCAGGTCGATGACATGCGGAAGTCGATGGTGACGAGCAGGTCGAGCTTTCCTTCCGGTGCCTTGTCGTGCCACTTCACTTCGCGTGGCTTTTGTTCGCCGCTCTCGCCCAGGTTCTTGCCCTGGACGCCGTGCGTAGTGCCAATCAGATGCTTGAGGAAGTATTCGTGGCCCTTGCCGCTCGAGCCCAGCAGATTCGAGCGCCAGACGAACATGTTGCGGGGAAAATTCTTCGGATCGTCCGGATCGTCGCACGACATTTTGAGCGCGCCCGATTTTAGACTTTCCGCGACGAATTGCGCCACAGGCTTGCTTGCTTTCTCCGCGTCGGCGGCGATGTGCAGCGGGTTTGTCTCGAGCTGGGGCGCGGAGGGCAGCCATCCCATGCGTTCGGAGCGCACGTTGAAATCGATCAGGCTGCAATCCCAATCGCCCGGCTCGGCGGTCGGCGACAGGATTTCATCGACGCGCAACTTCTCATAGCGCCATTGATCAGTGTGCGCGTAGAAAAAGCTCGTCGAGTTCATCTGGCGCGGCGGGCGCGCCCAATCAAGCGCAAAGGCGAGTGCCGTCCATCCCGGTTGCGGGCGCAGTTTTTCTTGGCCCACGTAATGCGCCCAGCCGCCACCCGACTGTCCGACGCAGCCGCACATCGTCAGCATCGCGATGATGCCCCGATAGATCATGTCCATGTGGTACCAATGGTTGATCCCCGCCCCCAGGATCACCATCGACTTGCCGTTGGTCTTGGCGGCGTTGTCGGCGAATTCGCGCGCCGTCAGGATGATGTCCTTGCGCCGCACGCCGGTAACCTTCTCGGCCCACGCGGGAGTGTACGGCACGTCGTCGTCATAGGATTTCGCAACGTTTTCGCCGCCGAATCCGCGATCGACGCCGTAATTCGCCAAGAAGAGATCGTAGACCGTTGCGACCAGCGTCTCGCCGTCCGTCAGCTTCAACTTTTTAACGGGCACGTTTCGGACAAGAACGTCGGCGTGATCGGTCTTGGTGAAATGCTCCGTCGCCAAACCGCCGAAATACGGGGACGCGACGCCGACGATCCCGTCGTGCTTGTCCTTGAGCGACAGACGGAGTTTCGTTTCCTTGCCGGTAGACGATTTTTCCTCGAGGTTCCACTTGCCTTGCTCGCCCCAGCGGAAACCGATCGAACCCAGCGGCGTGACGACATCGCCCGTCGTTTCGTCAAAGGCAACGGTTTTCCATTCGGGATTGTTGGCCTCGCCTAGCTTGCCGTCGAAATCGCTGGCGCGGACGAAACGTTCCGGCACCCAATTGCCGGCGACCTTCTTCAGCCGCACGAGCAGCGGGAAGTCCGTGTATTTGCGCGCGTAATCGATGAAATAGGGATCAGGCTTCTTGACGTGGAACTCGTTCAAGATGACATGGCCGAACGCCATCGCGAGGGCAGAGTCCGTTCCTTGCTTTACCGACAGCCACAGGTCGGCGAATTTCGACGCCTCGCTGTAGTCCGGCGAGACGACGACGCTCTTGATGCCCTTGTAGCGGCCTTCCGAATAGAAATGCGCGTCGGGCGAGCGGGTCTGGGGAACGTTTGAGCCCCACAGGATCAAGAAACCCGAATTATACCAATCCGCGCTTTCGGGCACGTCGGTCTGCTCGCCCCAGGTTTGCGGCGATGAAGCCGGCAGGTCGCAATACCAATCATAGAACGACATGCAGGTGCCGCCGATCAACGACAGATAGCGCGAACCGGCGGCGTAGGAGACCATCGACATCGCCGGGATCGGCGAGAAGCCGATAACGCGGTCGGGGCCGTGCGTCTTTGCCGTGTAGATGTTCGCCGCCGCGATGATGTCGTTAATCTCTTCCCAGCCCGCGCGCACGAATCCGCCATGGCCGCGCATCTGGCGAAAGTCGTTAAGCTTTGATTTGTCTTCTACGATGGCGGCCCAGGCATCGACTGGCGTTTTGGTCGTGCGTGCCTGGCGCCATTGCTTCAAAAGGCGCTTGCGGATCAGCGGGTACTTGATGCGGTTGCCGCTGTAGAGATACCAGCTGGCGCTGGCGCCGCGCTGACAGCCGCGAGGTTCGTGGTCGGGCAGATCGGGGCGCGTGCGCGGATAATCCGTCTGCTGCGTTTCCCAGGTAACGATGCCGCCCTTGACGTAGATTTTCCAGCTGCACGAGCCGGTGCAATTGACGCCGTGCGTCGAGCGCACGATTTTGTCGTGGCTCCAGCGATTGCGATAAGCATCTTCCCAGGTGCGGTCTTCGCCGGTGACGATGCCGTGGCCGTTGGAGAACGTGCCTACATCCTTCTTGAAGAACATCAGGCGATCGAGAAAGTGGCTCATCGTGTTGTCTCCTTATGCCGTCGCGCTTTTTGGGGTTTGGCTGACGCGGCCACGTTCGACATCGAACAGCAACCCGCCCGGCCGCGCGTAGACGAACCAGGTGATCGCGACGCAGCTCACGTAAAAGAAGAGAAACGCCCAAAGTGCCGCTTCCGGCCCCCCGGTGGTGGCGATCGACGTGCCGTAGGCTTTGGGGATGAAGAAGGCGCCGTAGGCCGCGATCGCGGAAGTGAAACCGATGATCGCCGCGGACTCCTTGTCGCCGTGGCGCACGCGCTCGGCCGCGTCGGCGTTCGGCATCAACCGCGTCATTTCCAAACGCATGATGGCGGGGATCATTTGGAACGTCGACGCATTGCCGACGCCGGTGACGAAGAACAAAAATAGGAAGCTGCCTAGGAAACCCCAGAATGCACCTTCCTGGTCCTTGATGCCGAGGAAGAACAACACGCCCGCGACGCCCACGATCATGCCGATAAACACCCAGAACGTGACGCGCCCGCCGCCGTACTTGTCCGAAATCCAGCCGGTCATCGAACGCGACATGGCGCCGACGAGCGGACCGAGAAATGCGAACTGCAACGCATTGACGTCGGGAAATTCGAGTTTGGACAGCAGCGGGAAACCCGCAGAGTAGCCGATGAACGAACCAAATGTACCGGTGTAGAGCCAGCACATGATCCAGTTGTGCTTGCGCTGGAAGATCACCGATTGCTCGGCGAACGTGGCTTTGGCGGTGCCGAGATCGTTCATGCCGAACCACGCGGCAAAGGCGGAGACAATGATGAACGGCACCCAGATGAAGCCCGCGTTTTGCAGCCACATCTGTGCTTCCTTCCCTTCGGTGGTAGCGATTTGAGGATCGCCGCCAAGCCAGCCGAACACGCCGGTCGTAATCACCAGCGGCACCAGGAACTGAACGACGCTGACGCCGAGATTGCCCAGTCCCGCGTTCAGGGCCAGCGCATTTCCCTTCTCCGCCTTGGGGAAAAAGAAGCTGATGTTGCCCATCGACGAGGCGAAGTTGCCGCCGCCGAAACCGCAGAGCAAAGCCAGCAGAATAAAAACGATGTAAGGCGTTTGCGGGTCCTGAACCGCAAAGCCGATGCCGAGCGCGGGAAATATCAGTGACCAGGTGGCAAGCGTAGTCCAAAGCCTGCCGCCGAAAATCGGCACCATGAATGAGTAGAAAATGCGCAGCGTCGCGCCCGAGAGACCGGGAAGTGCGGCCAGCCAGAAAAGTTGGTCTGTCGAATAGTCAAAGCCGACCGAGGGTAGCTTGGCCACAACAACAGACCACACCATCCAAACCGCGAACGACAGCAACAAAGCCGGGATCGAGATCCAGAGATTTCGCTGGGCGATCGCGTGTCCGGTATTTTTCCAGAAAGCGGCATCCTCGGGGCGCCAATCCTCGATCACATGGGCCGCCAGCGCTTTCTCGTGCTGCGGTTTGTGCACCGTCTGCATTTCGGGCAGTTGGGGTAGTCTTTTGAAGATGTCGCCCGCAGCCTCGTGCTCCATGCGGCGTATCGCAAAGTGCATCCAAACGAGCGCCACCGCCGTCAGCGCGAAAAGCAGCATGAAGCAGCTTTGCCAAATGCCGGTGATGTCGTTCAGCACGCCGAACATGATGGGTAGCACGAACCCGCCCAAACCGCCGATCATGCCAACAAGCCCACCGACAGAGCCCACATTGTTCGGGTAATAGACGGGGATGTGCTTGTAGACTGCGGCCTTGCCCAGGCTCATGAAGAAGCCAAGGATGAACACGATAACCGTAAAGGTGACGACGCCGGTTGCCATGCGGAAGTTTATTTGACCGCTGATCCCATCGACGGTGTAGGTCGTCGGCGGATAGGACAGGAAGAACAGCGCGACCACCGAAACACCGAACGTCCAATACATCACCGTGCGCGCGCCATGCCGGTCGGACAGATAGCCGCCATAGGCGCGGAACAGCGACCCGGGAATTGAATAGGCGGCGCCGATGATGCCGGCGGTCTGAATGTCGAGGTCGTAGACGCCCATCAAATAGCGCGGCAGCCAAAGCGCCAACGCCACGAATGCACCGAAGACGAAGAAATAGTAGAGCGAGAAGCGCCAGACCTGCATGTTTCTCAGCGGCTCGAGCTGCGACATGAAAGTGACGGGCGCCTGTTTGGAAGCGCGGCGCGCCACCACGTCGGGATCGTCCTGCGTCAATAGATAAAACAGCAGACCCATAATGGCGATCGCCGCCGCCCAACTGTAAGCAACCGTGTGCCAGCCGTAAGTGACCATCACGGTCGGTGCCAGAAACTTGGTCACCGCAGCACCGACATTGCCCATGCCGAAAATGCCGAGTGCCGTGCCCTGCTTCTCCTTTGGGAACCAGCGCGACACATAAGCGACGCCCACGGAGAATGAGCCCCCCGCGATGCCAACGCCGAGTGCTGCCAGCAAATAGGTCGGGTAGTCGTAGGCGAACGTCAAAAGCGCAGTCGCCACCGCCGCCGATAGCATCACCAGGGTGAGCACCATCCGCCCGCCATACTGATCCGCCCAAATGCCGAGGGCCAGACGGATGAGCGAACCGGTCAGGATCGGCGTGCCGATCAGGAGTCCAAACTGCGATTCGTTAAGCCCCAGATCGCTTTTGATCTGAATGCCGATGATTGAGAAAATTGTCCAAACCGCGAAACATATGGTGAAGGCTAGCGTTGACAGCGTAAGCGCGGTGTTTTGCTGGCCGGAAGTTGCGGTAGTTAAGCTCATGGCACGCATGTTCCCCGTGGATTCGGTGGTGCGAGAGTGCAGGTGCGTGCCCCGGCGCTCCTTGATCTGTGTCAAGGCAGCGCACGATTTGACGATGATAATGTCGTTCCAAAGGTCGCAGACGGTTTGTTGCACCTTGATCGCGGTCAGCCAGGAAATACGGCATTGAGCCACCCCAGAGTTCCGTTCCTGCAAAAAGTGGCCCTGTATTCAGGGTTGCCCGAGGCGTCGTTGGCTCGCATTGCAGAAGTCGCGGGGCTTCAGCGGTTCAGCAATCACGCCTTTCTCTTTCGCGAAGGCGAGGACCCCGACTTCGTCTACAGCTTCATCGAAGGCGGCATCGTCCTGGTCGGCGGTGCGGACGGTCACGAGGCGGTTATCGAGTTTTTTGGTCCGGGTGAAAGCGTGCTGTTACCCGCAGCGATTCTCAGCCTGCCCTATTTGCTGAGCGCCCGCGCGACATCGGACGGCCAAGCGCTGTTGGTGCCGGCTTCGAAACTGCGGCAATTCATTGAGGAAGATGCCGCCTTCGCGGCGCAATGCACGCGGGTTTTGTCGCGTCATTGGCGCGGGCTGATCGGTCAAATCAAGGAAATCAAAACGCACAGCGCGGCCGAACGCCTGGCGCATTTCCTGATTGCCCAAGCCGAGAAGGCGACGGGCTCAGCAACGTTGATACTGCCTGGAATGAAGAAGGAAGTTGCAACGCGGCTCGGCATCAAGCCGGAAACCTTGTCGCGAACGCTAAAGAAACTGCGCGACTATGGCGTCGAGTCTGATGGAGATTCGATCCGCATCGCCTCGCTCGAACGCCTGTCGGCTTTGGTGAACACCGTTCCCAGCCGAGCCCCTACAAGACTTGTTTAAGAGAAATTCTACACACTGAGAGAAAGAACAAAACATGAGAAGATCCATGGCCGCAGCCAACAAGCACTTCTTCGCCTCTCCTCTTCCGATTGCGGCGCTTTTTGCTTGTGCATCGAGCCTGGGCGCACTCAACGCCAAGGCTGATGGAACGTTTATCGACTTCTTCGATCAAGGAAAGCTACTGATTGACGTCCGGTATCGCTTCGAACGCGTCGAGCAGGAACTGATTGCCAACGAAGCCAATGCGCACACGATGCGGGCGCGCGTCGGGTTCTTGACGGGCAAAGTCTGGGACTTGCAGTTTCTCGTCGAGGGCGAAGGTATCGTGCATTTCAACGATGAATTTAACGACACTGTGCCAAACGACCCGACATTCCCCATCGTCGCCGATCCCGAAGATTTCCAAATCAACCGCTTGCAGGTCGAATATTCCGGTTTGCCGCAGACCGCCATCACCGTCGGTCGCCAGCGCATCAATTTCGACAATCAGCGCTTCATCGGCGGCGTCGCATTCCGTCAAAACGAACAAACCTATGACGCGGCCCGCATCACAAACACCAGCATCGAAAACCTCGCGCTCACCTACGTATACGTGAACCAGGTCAATCGCATCTTCGGCGAGGAAAGCACGCAAGGCGCCTTCGACGGCGACACGCATCTCTTCAATGCCGGCTACGACATCAAAGGTTGGGGCAAGCTCACGGGCTATGCCTATCTCATTGAATTGGAGGACGCGCCGCAAGCGACGATCCCATCGACCAAGACCTTCGGCCTGCGCTTTGCAGGCAAGCACGACATCGCGGAAGGCGTCTCGGGCCTTTACGCTTTCGAATATGCCAAGCAGGCCGGCTACGAGAACAACCCGAACGATTACGATGTCGATTACTGGCTCGTTGAAGCGGGAATCGGCGCTCACGGTTTCAAACTTATCGGCGGCATCGAGGCGTTGCAAAGTGACGGCGTCAACCGCTTCCAAACACCGCTCGCCACCCTGCACAAGTTCCAAGGCTATGCCGACGTTTTCCTGGTGACACCGCAGAATGGCATTGTCGATACTTACGGCACCCTGGCATACGAAACCAAATTCGACGGCGCAGAGCCGCTCACCGGCATCATGGCCGCGGTCACCCACCACGACTTCGAAACCGACCGCGGCAGCGCCTCGTTGGGATCGGAAACCGACTTCGAACTCGTCGCGCGCATTGGCGAAAATTGGTCAGCCGGCGTCAAATACGCCGACTATGACGGCGTTCCCGGGGTCGCGGATCGCAACAAGCTTTGGTTGTCAGTGGATTTTAGCTATTGAAGCTGATGCTTGTCAGAACTTGAGGACAAGCTGGGCTGGTTCCCGTGCCCTACAAAAGCGGTTTCGTCTTGAATTCTCCAATAGCTCATTTGCGCACCCACATTGAGGAAGGTGTGTGCGTTCCAGCGAGGGCAGTAACCGCCTCGTTGATACTCGACGGACATCCTTTGACCAAATTGAGTGGTCGCGTAGCTGCAGTTTCTAAGGCGTTCACGGAGCCCGGAGTGAGCACCTGCCCACCAAGAACCATAAACAACCATGTATCGAAAAGGTGAAACACATGCCGGAGGGGCTACGTGGGAGCTTTTTGACGCTCTAAAACCGACGAGCGGACTGGACTTGCTAACTGCTACCAGCCAGGCTCGCTTGAGGAGGCGGACAACCGGTACGAGCTATTTGATCTTCAGCTGAGTGCTAAATTGTGCTAAAACCTGAGTCATGCAGATTCAGGAACAACCACTCATTCGGCGTCAGTCGCGGTCACTTGGACTGCCTGCACGAAAACAGGTTTTCGTCGAGCAGTACCTCATCGACCTCAAGGCGCGAGATGCGGCCATCCGCACCGGTTATGCCGTCAAAAGCGCCCACGTCACCGCGTCGCGACTGTTAGCCGAGCCAAAAGTCCGCAAAGCCATCAGCGCAGAGTTGGTCACCCGCTTCGACGTGTCGAAAGAGTCCATCATCGACGAGCTTGCCGCCTTGGCGTTCGCAAATCTCGGAGACTATTACGACTGGACGGGCGGAGAGATACGCGTAAAGCCTTCGCGAAAACTGACAGCTCAACAGAAGAAAGCAGTAACAAGTGTGCGTAGGGTGAATGGGGCAGACGGCGGCATCGTGCAGCTTCGCATTGCGAACCAACTGAAGGCGCTCGAATTGCTGGCGAAGCTACTCGGAATGATGGACAACAAACACGCCCGCAAGCGCTAGACGTGGTTCAAGCACAACCGCAGGGCGATCAATCCAATCGGCACCGCGTGCTTACCAGGTGCTTACCCAAGCCAATATTCATACAAGAATTTTACGTATGATTAGACGTAACTCTTTGATCTTATTGGTGAGCCCAGATGGGATCGAACCATCGACCACCTGATTAAAAGTCAGGTGCTCTACCGCTGAGCTATAGGCCCCACCAGCAGGGCGACATTTCATCGGCACCCGCGAAAGAGGCCGGAAAATAGGCACCTCACGCCCCGGGGTCAATGCGCTATCGCCAAACCCGCAGCGGACAGGTTCGCCAATTGCCGCGGCAATTTGTAATATCTCAGTGGCCGGTCATAAAGAAAACGGGTGTCCTGGTACTTGAATCCAGCCTTCTCAGCCACGCGGCGCGAGCCGGTGTTATCGGCGCGCAGATAGCAATCCAACGCCGCGAGCTTTGAGTGCGCAAACGTATAGTCGATCGCGGCACGCGCCGCTTCACTGGCATAGCCCCGGCCCCAAGCGTCGCGCACCGTTGACCAGGCAATTTCGATGCGCCCCGTCTCAGGCGTTTCCATGGCGCCAACGCGCGCCACGAAGCGCCCGCTCGGCTTCTCCAGCACCACGAACATGCCAAAACCCTGTTCCCGCCAATCAGCTTCATGAATTTCAATGCGCCGGTCGAGCTGTTTGCGCGTAGGCGGGCCGGTCAGAAACAACCAGTCCGCCACTTCAGGATCGTTGAACAGCGCGAACAACTCGTCGCGCCAGCGCACGGACGACGGCACAAGTTTGAGCCGCGCCGTCTCGACAACAATTTCCGTCAAAGACCGGGCACCGGGAAGCGCGAGCACAAAATCCGCGTCTCCTGGCGCAAACCTTCAAGGCGCTTGGGGTCGGCGTGGTTCTTCATGGCTTCCATCATGATGCGCGCGATTTGCTTCATCTCGCCTTCCTTCATGCCGCGCGTGGTGGCAGCAGGCGTGCCCAGGCGCACACCCGAGGGCTTTAGTGGCGGGTTGGGATCGTCGGGGATCACTTGCTTGTTCGTCGTCATGCCCGCGTGGTCGAGCGCCTTTTCGGCAACCGCACCGTTGATGCTGAAACTCTTCACCACATCCACGACCAGCAAATGATTGTCGGTGCCACCGGTCACCAGATAGGCACCCGCATTTGTCAACTCCGCCGCCAGCGCCTTGGCGTTTTTCAGCACCTGCGCCGCATAGACTTTGAACGGCGGCTCGGACGCCAGCTTCAGCGTCACCGCTGTCGCCGCCACCTGGTTCATGTGCGGCCCACCCTGCAGGCCCGGGAACACAGATTGGTCGATGCCTTTCGCGTGTTCCTTCTTGCACAACACCATGCCGCCGCGCGGACCGCGCAAAGATTTATGCGTCGTCGTCGTCAAAAAATCAAAACCCGCATCCAGCGGATTGCGCATGACGCCGCCCGCAATCAATCCGCCAATGTGACTGACATCGGCCATCGTCAAGGCGCCGACTTCATCGGCCACTTGCTTGAACAGCTTGTAGTCATAATCGCGCGGGTAAGACGAGTAGCCACACACCACCAGCTTGGGCTTTTCCTTTTTCGCGACATCGCGCAACTGGTCGAAATCAATCGCGCCGTTCTCGGGGTTTGTCTTGTAGCGCACGAAGCGATAGATCTTGCCCATATGCGAAACCGGCGCGCCGTGCGTCAGATGCCCGCCATGGCTGAGCTCCATCGCAAGGATCGTCGCCCCCGGTTCGATGAAACCCAGATACACCGCCTGGTTCATCGGCGAACCCGACAAGGGTTGCACATTGGCATGCTCAGCCCGGAACAGAGCCTTGGCCCGGTCGCGCGCGATGTTCTCCATCACGTCAACAAACTCCGTGCCGCCATAATAGCGCCGCCCCGGATAACCTTCGGCATACTTGTTCGTGAACGCCGAACCCAGCGCCGCGTAGACTTCCGGGAATGTGTAATTCTCCGACGGGATCATCTCGACCCCTTCGCGCTGCCGGCGCTCTTCGCCGATTAGCGTTTCGTAGATGTCGGGGTCGGTGGCTTTGAGTGCGGCGCGGTGATCTTGCATGAATGCCTCCTTGGGCGGTCGCTGCGGTGGACGCAAAGCGGATGGTCACCGAACGCGGGGCAACAGGTCGCGCAGCCGCACACCCCAAGTCAAGGGGACAAACCGCTCAAAAATCCTGAAAACTCAATCATCCCACGACGGACGCTTGCTCAAATTTTCACACCCACAGCTCGCGTCTTCCTCATAGGGCGGCAGAATCAAGCAGTAAATCACGGCCAGACATCCACGTATGGAATCCTCCTGACTGGGACCAGCAAATCATTTATACCAACATCGACCGCCACGTGCACAAGGCTTCGAACATTTGAGAAGGCTATACTTGGTTGATGGCTAAAAACTTTGAAGCAGCAGACTTGGCCGAATGGCGTCAAGGCTGGAAAATCGTACTGGGCGCGGCCTTCGGACTGGGAAGCGGCATCGCACTCTATCTCTTGGTGGGCAGCCTTTTCGTCACCCGCGTCACGACAGAATTCGGCTGGACGCGCGGCGACATGGGGGTCGCCGGCGCCGTCGGCTTTTTTGCCGGCGCCATTTCGCTGTCAATCGTCGGGCGCATTCTTGATCGCGTAGGCTTTCGCCGCGTCGTGCTGGTCTGCGTGCCCGCCCTGTCGCTGGTCTACCTGGGTTTCGCCAGTGTGAATGGCTCCTACGCCCTCTATCTGGCGTTCATGGTCGCGGGCGGCATATTTGGCGCAGGCACCGGAGCGATCTCTTACACCCGCCCCGTCATCGCGGCCTTTGATCGCCAGCGTGGACTGGCACTGGGCGTTGCTGCTTCCGGCACATCTATTGGAGCGATCACGGTTCCGCCGTTCCTGACCATCATGATCGCGTCCTATGGCTGGCGCGCCGGGCTTTACGCCTTGATTGCGGTGACACTGTGCGTCGGCTTTCCTCTGGCACTGTGGCTGATCGGCCGTGAACGCAGGACAACAACCTCGGATGACATCGCCAGAGCCGAACTGCCGGATGCCGCAGCAGGTCCAGCACTTCCCGGCGTGACCTTGCGCGAGGCGCTTCGGGGCCGGCGCTTCTGGCTGCTCGCTCTCGCACTTGTAGCGGTGAACATTCCCGGTGCAGGCGTGATCGGACAGCTCGCACCGATGATTACCGACAAAGGCCTGAGTGAAGCCGCCAGTGGAGTAGCCATGTCGCTCTATGCGACGGGCCTGCTTGTTGGCCGCCTGTCCACCGGCTTCGCCCTTGACCGCTTTCCGCCTTCCATCGTTGCAGCACTCATGACCAGCATACCGGCCATCGGCGCCGCATTGCTGCTTGTCCCCGAACCCTCATTCGCGCTGGCCGCAATAGCTGTTGCGCTCATCGGACTGCAACAGGGATCGGAAGTTGACCTGCTCGCCTATTTCGTCAGCCGCAGCTTCGGCTTCAAAAACTACAGCTCGATCTTCGGCGCCATCGCCACTGCGGGCGCCCTGTCGACCGCCACCGGCCTCGTCCTGTTCGGCAAAGTCCACGACGCCACCGGCAATTATGACCTCGCCTTGATCATCGGCGCCATCTGCTTTCTTATCGGCGCCGCAGCGTTTTACGCGACAAGGTGGGTAGGGGAGAGGTAACGTCGGCGATCACTCTGCCATTGCAGTGCGCTATTTACGCGAAGCTACGCGTTTGCCATCTTCTTTTTTTGCCCACCTTGCCAACATGGCATTGGTTCGCGTTTGCCAACCTGGCCCAGTCGCTCGCAACACCTCCACAACATATGGGTCAAGCCGTAACGTCACTGGTACTTTTTTAGTCTCCTTCAATGGCCGGCCTCGCGTTCGTTCGTAGGCCGCCACGAGTTCCGGATGGACTTCACGCGCCGGTTTCATTTTTTTGAAATCGCGCGCTGTCATCTCAGGCAATTCATAGTCGTCGTCTTTGCGCTTTTTCATATTCCTTCGTTTCCCTTTGCGTCGCCTTGCGGAGCATGATGGCGCGAACCACGTCCTCCCCGCGCATCGTGAATGCAAGCGCGTGTAGCCTCACATCGATATATCCAAAAGCAATTTCGCGAAGCTCTCCATAGTCCTCCCGGTCATCGATTGTAACAACGGCCGTTGACCAATCGAAATTGCGCAGGATTCAAAAACCCACGCCGTGTTTGACGAGATTTGCTTTTCGCTTCGCTTCATCCCATACACAACGCATATATTTACCGTATGTACATTAATTCAACGTCAATTGCAAGCGGCCATTCTCGCGCAGGCAACATCCGAGGATTTGCATGTTGAAACACTTCAAGCAAGCAGGTCTAACACTAGCTCTTGTGGCCGCCGGCACAGTAGCGTTTGCTATAACCACTTTGGCGAAAGCATCGATATTTGGGCATCCGCCTGATCCGGTACCAAGCACTATGGACTTGATGTTGTTGGTGCTCGCGCCCGCGGCGATTTTCTTCATCCTCTCGCTCGCATTCAATCGCATAAAGCGACGTGGGAAGCGGTTGAACGACGGCTCCAACAGCTCCACCGCCGCCACCGGCGCGGGGTCGGCTAGCAGCGGAAAAGCCAAGCCGGATGACACTGGCGGAGACGGGGGCGGCGGTTCGGGCGATAGTGACGGTGGCTGTGGCGGAGGTAGCTGCAGCGGTAGTTAGGGCCTGTCCATAAATAACGGCTCATCAGGGAATCGAGTGGGTCATTTGCGGAGAATGCGGGTCCGAAAGCCGCTGCGGCTTGAAAATAGAGACACACACGAAGCAACGAAGAAGGAAAGGAACGAACAACTGCGCGCCGATGGCGCCCCTTCACTGGCACGGGTATTGCGTTTCGTGTTCACGCAACAGAATGTGCGAACGAAGCGCAAGAGTCTGTATCTGCCAAATGTGAGTCCGGGCATTGGAAAGACAGAACTTCACCGCGAAGGCGCGAAGGACGCAAAGAAAAGTACAAAATAGGCGCAGCACGCCGAGTGATAGGCTGTTCGGCGCGACGCGCCCACCGGGACTGTCAGGAATTTTGTGTGGCGGGTCTAAATGGGGATGATCCCCAAGGAGATTCGCATGGCCAGAAGAACGAACAACAGCCTCATACCGGATGCAGTGCTTGATCAACTGTTACATGGAAATGATCCACAGGCTCTTTTTTCCAAAGACGGTCTGATCGATCAGCTGAAGAAAAGATTGGCTG
>Ga0163151_10001354_pt1 | contig 41430 bp, 35 predicted proteins | sample OliLakLV19MP5IB2_FD_145596 | JGI IMG/M metagenome (GOLD analysis project Ga0163151, IMG submission 145596) | Freshwater microbial mat bacterial communities from Lake Vanda, McMurdo Dry Valleys, Antarctica - Oligotrophic Lake LV.19.MP5.IB-2 | ecosystem: Environmental > Aquatic > Freshwater >...
AGGGCCTTCAAAAGTGACGTCAGCAGCAAAAGGCACCTTCGAAAAGTCCTTATTTGCCAGGCCTTTCAGGTACGATTCGACTGCTGCAACCTGTTCCTCGCGTGTCATATGTTCCTTCCTTTGCGCAAAGCGCCAAAGGCCATCTAACGACTCAAGCGTTCAGCGGCGGCGCGATGTTTGCGCCGCCCGCTGCAACGCCTTGTTAGGCCGGCCCCTCGATTCCTGATACTAATATACAGTCTCGGGGGCGATGTCAGCGCCCTTCGGCCAGGCGATGGCGCCGCCGTCGAGAAAGAAACGTCGAAAGTAGTCCGCGTCTTTCAACGGTTCGAATACGGGTCCGTCCAGCCAGTGACGGAAATCAATCGTCCTCTCGGAGTTGTCGTTGAACGTTACCCGGATGCGATGGCCGTCGCAGTACTCAGCGCGTATCACGGATGGCAGAAATGTCATGGCAAACACCTCAGGGTAGGGGCTCGATCCTCTCCAGGGGATCGCCGGCCTTCATGTTCTTCCAATTGCTCTCCATCTCCCGCCGATGTGCGGAAGCCCACTCCTTGATGAGCCGGCGCGCCGTCCTCGATCGAATGTTTCCCGCGATCATTTTGCCCTCCAGATCAAACTTCCCCTGCTGCCCCTGCTGCTAGGAGTGGAAGTGAAGTGGCTCATGCTCCTTGTAGAACATGCGGATGACAATTCCGAAAAACACCGAGATGATCGGCACTCAAGTGTATCGCGTCCGCGAGAGCTTGGTGGCCTAACGTTCAGCGTCAGGCGCGCCCGCTTGCGGGCGTCGCCTGCACGCCGTTGTTAGGCGTTGCGGGTTTCGTCATTTGGCGAGCATGCTCCTGACTTGATTCAGCGTGTAAGGCGGGTTGTGCAGATGAACGACGCGATGGCAGTTGGCGCATAGAATGGCAAGATCTTCCATTCGCGTTCTGGTGGTTTGTTCTATTTTCGACAATGGCAGTAAATGGTGAACCTCGCAGTAATCGCTGGCGGCACTGCTGTAGGCGCGTCTGAAGGAGAACCCGCAAACCTCGCAGTCGAGCGAGGCAGCCTGCTTTTTCTTGTTGCGCACCACGGTCTGATTCCGTTCGCGCTGAAGGTGCAAGACCAGTCGACGGCGCCCCTCGGTGGCGGCGATGGTGTGAATGTCCACGTCGGGGCCGGGAGTTGCGTCTGAGTCAGCGACACGTACGTAACCGGGAATCGCTGAAATGCCGGGCTTCGGAACGCTGATTTGCTTCCCGATGTTGAGGTGAGACGAACTCCGATATTCCTGCTCGGTTGCGAACAGAACGTAGCCATGGGCGTCGAACAACGCAGCGGGAAACCGTGCAAGCGTGGCATACCAGTGACCGTCGTCACTGTAGCGAACTTGGGCTGCGCCAACGCCCCAAGTCTCGTTGAGGCGGACAGCCCTGTCTCTGTTCAGCGTAGCCTTGGTTCTTCTGTCCATACGTGACGCGAAGCGCCGCCTAACTCCTCTTTAACCCAACCTGGATAAAACCGGCCCCGGTCGGCCTAACACGCAACTGCCGCCGGCGAGCACCACAGGCAACTGCTTTGGTTATAACAACTTCTGCTGGACTTCTCAATCTGCCTCCCGGTTCTTAGGCCGCCCGCTTGGCCGACCTAATCCCCGTCTCCTTGGCCACAACCTTCCGCAGCCGGTCCAGGGGCGACACCCCAAGCCCGCCCTTGTTCAACACGTGCGTGTAAATCATCGTGGTCCGGACGTCCCGATGACCCAGCAGCTCCTGCACCGTCCGGATGTCGTAGCCGTCCTCCAACAAGTGGGTCGCGAAAGAATGCCGAAACACATGCGGGCGTAGGGGCTTGGTAAGCTCAATCCCGCGCGCCGCCTGGTGGACCGCCTTCTGAATCACCGATTCGTGCAGGTGGTGACGATGCTGGATTGCCGTCCCGCGGTCGAGGTAGTGGGAGGAAGCGGGGAAGACCCACTGCCAGCCAAACTCGCGGTCGGCATTCGGGTACTTTCGGGCCAGGGCACCCGGCAAAGGGACCTGCCCCAGCCCACTCTTCAAATCGGCTTCGTGCTGCTTCCGTACGAGCAGCAGGTGGTTCCGCAGAGCATTGGACGCCGCAGCCGGCAGCATGGTCACCCGATCCTTTTGGCCCTTACCATCCCGGATGATGATTTCACCGCAGCCAAAGTCGAGATCCTTGATACGCAGTTGGAGGCCTTCGAGCAGTCTTAGCCCCGAACCGTACAACAGCGTGCAGGCCAGCCGTGGAACACCATCCACTTGGGCCAATACGGCTTCCACCTCGTCGCGCGTCAGCACGACCGGCAGCCGCTTCGGCCTGCGGGCGCGCACCACTCCTTCGATACGATTCAGCGGTTGTTCCAGCACGTGTTCGTAAAGGAACAGCACCGCCGCCAGAGCCTGATTCTGCGTGGAAGCAGCCACGTTTTGGCTGACGGCCAGATGCGTCAGGAAAAGGTTGACGTCGCCCTCGGCCAGTTCGCGGGGATGCCTGCGAGTGTGAAACAGGAGGAAGCGGCGAATCCAGTCGACGTAGGCCTCCTCGGTACGGCGGCTTATAATGCCGGGTTCTTAGGACTTCCACGAGGCGGTCGTAGCGCCTCGGCGTCGGCTGAGCAGGGAACAACCCCAGCGGAGATACAGAAAGCGGCGGCAACGTCCTCGGTATACCACAGTTCGACATTGCAAGTAAGCCTCCCAATTGGGCGGCATCTTCTGCCTGCGGCGGCTGAGCAGCCCGTGCCCGCGGCCGTCTGTCAAGCGTTCTGCCAGCGCCAGCCCGGCCAAGGCCAAAGCCATCGCGCAGGCGCCTGCCCTCGTCCTACTGGCGTTCACCATACGCGAGCCAAAATGAAGACTGCCTCCGTGGCCATTGTTTACAGCCGCGCCCGGTCCCATCGGATCAGCCCCCCGGCCAACAGCACCTCGATCTGCCGTTCCGACAGGGCGTGACTTGCCGTGAAGGTGCGGCCCTTGGTTGCATTCCGGACCTCAACTTGGCGGTCCCGGCGGATCTGTTTGTGCAGATCCCGCAACTGCAGAATGTCGCCCAGGTCCAGCTGGCCGTACTCAACCTCATCGTCCAGTGTGAGTGGCAGGATGCCGAAGTTCACCAGATTCTGCCAGTGGATGCGCGAGAATCCCTTGGCGATGACGACCTGTAGACCCAGATACCGGGGCGCGAGTGCCGCGTGTTCCCGGCTCCATCCCTGCGCTCGGGAAGCGGCCCACCATCTCAAAGGCCGACAGGAGCGCGCCTCAACCATGAGGCACCCGAAAGCGACGGTCAGCAATCCAACTGAATCCGGAGGCCCGATTCGGTTGCTGTGCTTCACGGCGTTCGACGAGACGTCGTTGTTGACTTGGGTCCTCACCGCGGAGACACCCACGCGAATGTAGCCGGCTCCAGGTCAGGAAGTCCGCTCAAGGTGTCGAGCATCGCCTGACCGCCGGTAACCACGGAATGCAGGAAGACGTTACGGCCCGACTGCTCCAGTGTCTGAACGGCTGCAATCTCCTGGATGTAGTCCCAAAGGGCGCGCCGGCCTGATCGCCGTCCACGAGTTCTGGCAGGCGCTTCGTCGCCAGGATGAGGGTTGACTCGTGGCCCGCTAGCTGCGCAACGTACTGTTGGTCCCAAGGGCTGCATCTCTTGACGTGCCCCGCCCGCCGGCGTTCCGGCCACATGGCCAAAGAGCCGCGAACGCGATCCGGGCTATTTTTTCTTCGCTCGATTCGCGTGCCGCCCGGTGCCGTCTCCTTGATCCACAATTCCGCCGGCGGGATTCAGTTGCTCCAGTGCCGCCTGCAATTTCGCCCGGGCCGCGGCAGCCTCCGTCGAGCCGCTCGCCGCCAGCGGCTCCTCGAATGGCGCACGGCTCATATCGAACAATTCGCCCTTCTGATTCAGCTTCCATTTGGCATCCCGAACGTACCACTGTCGCGCCAATTGGATGAACACCCAGTCCCGCGGACGCGCTTGCTGCCCGCGCCACTGCGGCGCCAAGCTCCGCCCATCAATGACTCTTCCTGCCGGCGGAGGAGCCCCAGCCAGTTCGGCGAACGTCGGAAGAAAGTCGGTGGAATCGGTGAGCGCGGGGGTCACCTTGCCTGTTGGCGTCGTTCCCTTCCAATTCACAATCATGGGCACCAGCGCGCCGCCTTCGAGCATGGAGCCCTTCTCGCCGGAGAGTCTGCGTCCCCGTACGGTTGCGCGCTCCGCGAATCCGTTACCAGTGCCGTTGTCTCCCACGAAAACAATCACGGTATTCTCTCTCAGCTTCAGCCGGTCCAGTTCCCCAACGAACTTGCCCACCAGCTTGTCCATGTACCGTACGTTGTCGCCGTAGAGGTCCTTGCTGTCCGGAGGACTGTCCGGAGTGGGCAGAATTTCCCCATGAACATGAGATAACGAGTAGTACAGGCAGAACGGCTTGTCCCGGTGCCGGGCAACGAAATCGGCCGCGAACTCGTGCATGACATCCGGCAGATACTGCTTGTCGGCAAGCGGTTTCGACTTGCCATTCACCACGTACTTCCGGGCTTTCTCCTGGCTGTTCCAATACGACCCGCTGCCGCGGAACTGCAGATACTCGTCAAAGCCAAACTCGGCCGGACCCAGTGGCAACTGCCCCCACTTGCCCACGCAAGCGCTCCTGTATCCGGCCGGCCGCAGCACCCTCGGCAGGAACGTCTCCCGCTCCGGTTTGATCTCTCCCGTCGCATCCTGATTGGTGGCGCCCGTGCGAAACGCATAGCGCCCCGTCATGATCAGCGCACGTGATGGTCCGCATAGCGGCGCTGTGTATGCGTTGGTGTAGCGAATGCCGCTGGCTGCCAGGGCATCAATGTTGGGAGTCTTGAAGTTGTCCGCGCCATAGCAACTCAGCTCGCCGATACCAAGGTCGTCGGCGAGAATGAAAACGAAGTTCGGCTTCGTGCCGGCGCCGTGCAGCAAACCGGCGGCACCCAAGCCGGCCAGCATCCTCCGGCGGCAAATCGTCGTCTGTGTCGTCAAGTCCATTATCCTCTCCCGGCGGCTGCGGGCTTTGCCGACGGCCATCCTTGTTTCCATTGCGCCATCAACCGGTTTACTAACTCGGAGTTCGCGGGCTCCTTGGCGATGTTGGTGTTTTCCTGCGGATCGGTCTGATGATCGTATAACTCCACGGCCTCCACCTTGTCGTGATCCTGGCGGTCCACCCAAACCGTGAACCGGTAACGGTCAGTCCGCATCGAGTAGCCCATCAGCTTTTTGCCGCGCGGATACTGGCTGAACGCCGCGCTCTTCCAGGGCCGTTTCGGATCGTCCAGCAAGGGTTTGAAGCTGGTGCCCTCCAGATGATGGGGCAAGGGCAGACCCGCCACTTCCGCAAGCGTGGGATAAATGTCAACGAATTCCACCAGCGCCTTCGACGACTGTCCGGCCGCTTTCATTCCTGGGGCCGAAAACAGCAGCGGCGCGTTCGTGTCGTTCTCGACATTGCTGTGCTTGCACCATTCGCCATGCTCGCCGAGCTTCCAGCCGTGATCCCCCCACAGCACGATGACGGTATTCTTGCGCAGGCCCAGCCGGTCCAGTTCGTCCAGCACCTTGCCGATCTGCGCATCCGTGTAACTGGCCGCCGCGTAATAGCCGTGCTTGAGCTTGCGCGCCAAAGCGTCCGGCACGGGACCCTCGGCCGGCATGCCGTGATAATTGCGCAGTTCGCCGCTGGTGGTGAGCGCGTGAACCCTGGCCCAGACTGGTCGCCAGCCCGCCGGCTGCCCCGCGAGCTTCGATCAAGCCCTGCGGAAACGGATTTGCCGTTGTCGAGCGACGCGCGAATGGGTGTCGATTGTGAAAAACCCTTCTGCTGCGCCGTGGTCTTGTTGACGCCCAAGCTGTCGTAGTAGATCCCGTATCCCGCCCGCACCACGGTGTTGGCGCCGAGCTTATAGGCCAGTCCGATCCGCGGCAGAAAGTTGTTCTTTTCGCCGCGGAATGGGCTCCGGCCGCGTCCGCCCTGACCCACGAAGGTCAGTCCGCCGGTCACCCGGAAGTCCGCGGCGGAAAGCTCCGGCAACGGGTTGCGGGCGTAGGCGGTTCTGGCCTGCGCCTCAATGGGATTCGCCGTCAGAAAGTCATAGCCGGTCACCAGCCGGTCAAAGCGTTCCGTGATCGGCGCTTCCAGTTCGTAGCGCAACCCCGCATTCAGCGTCAGCCGGCTGTTGATGCGCCAGTCGTCCTGTACGAACAATCCCACATACTTGTCTTGGAAAGCGCTGGTGGCGCTGCGGTCCAGTTGCCCATCGGGAATACCAAGCAGCATCGACGCGAGTTCCTGACCGATGGGCGCTTGCGCGGAATTGTCCAGCGGGCCCCGCGTGAAGGCGTTCGAGTAATTGAGATCCGGCGAATTCGCCAGCGGCGTCCGGGTGCCGAAGCCTCGATAGAGCCGCCCGTCGAAGCCATAGCGAAGGCTATGCGCCCCGCGCGACTGCGAAATGTTCGCGAGAATGGTGTGCGTGAAACTCGAGTTGGCGCCATCGCCGTTGTTCCATTCCGAAAGTGGCGAGAACGGCCCCATGCGGACCCTTGGCGCCGTAGTCCGCGCCGGATCGAGCAGCGCAGTCAGGTTCCGCGAAAATCCTAGCGTGGCCAGATCGATTCCTTGCGTATCGCGGGTCTCGCCCATGTCGCCATAGGTGAAGCCATAACGCAAATTGAGCACCAGCGTGGGACTCAATAGGACGACATCGTCCAAGGCCAAACCCTTGCGCGCCGAACGCGTATTGAACCTGCCTTGCGGGCTGCCGTAACGGTCCTGGCCACTTCGCCAATCGTAGTTGTGGATGCGGAAAAACAGCCGGTGTCCTTCACGGAATTGGTGATCGAAGCGCCCCATGTGGGTGTTGTAGTCTTGCTTCCGGACATCCACATAGAAGTGATTGTTCGACCCGTCGTTGCGTCCTTCGATATTGGGCGCCGGGAACAGCCGCACGAGGTTGAGTCCTACCGCATCCAGCCTGCTGGCGGGCAGGATATTACCGGCGAACGGATCTCGCTGGAAGCGTCCACCGCCAATGGCGCGCGTCGATGCCGGGTCGTAGACCTGAAAACGCGTACCCTGCGGAATGGCGAGCAAGGCCGAAAAATCTCCCCGGCGCTGCGGTTGCGTCGGCACCGTGTTTGTGGTCGACGTAGGCCGGCCCCATTGATTCCCCTCGTATGCGTAAAACCAAAAGGTCCGATTGCGTCCCGAATACAATCTTGGGATCGATAAGGGACCGCCCGCCGACACCCCGTAACGGTTGTCCTGATAAACGGCCGGCTTCGTGCCGTTGCGATTCTCGAACCAATTCGGCGCGTCCAGCGCGGAATTGCGGAACCAGTACCGAAGATCGCCGTGCAACTTGTTGGTTCCGCTCTTCGTGCTGATATTCACAGTCGCGCCAGAGGTGTGCCCGAAGGCCGCGTCGTAGGGCGGAGACTTCCATCCGGAACTCCGAGATCGCGCTGGAGGGCGGAATGAACGCCACGCGCAAACGTCCGTCGCCCAGGTCGGCGGTGGTGTTGGTGATGCCGTCGATCTGGAACTCGGTGTTAAACCGCGCCCCGCCCGCCACCGAGATTTGCGAGGTTCCGCTGGGCGACGACGCCTTCATCGCCCGTAGATTGGTCAGATTCACCACTTGCGGAGCGAGCCTCGCCAGTTCCATCGGGTTGCCGCCCCGCATCGGCAGGTCCTGCACTAGGCGCTGGTCCATGTATGTACCCACCGAGGCCGTTCCGGTCTCCAGCAGCGGAACACTGCCGTTCACCTCGACCGTCTCAGAAACATTGCCCAGCGCAAGCCTCACCGGGAGATCCAAGGTCTCACCCACCCGCACTTCCACCTGGTCGATGGTGAGTTTCTTGAACCCGGCAAACTCCGCGGTTACTTGGTAAATGCCCGGTGTGAGGAACGGCAGCCGGAATGCCCCGCCGTCGGCAGACACCGCATTGGTGAGGATGCCCGTCTCCATGTGCTTGGCCCGGACTTCCACCCCCAGAATCGCCGAGTCGGAACGGTCGGAAACCCGGCCGGTAATCACACCCCGAGCCTCTTGGGCGTTCAACAGGACACAGTGGGCCGTGAGCAATACGATTCCGAGTTTGATCATCGAGGATCTCCCTATGCAATTCCTTCAGCGTACTTGTTTGCCCGGGCTTCCTACCAGTGGCTTTCGGTACTTGTCACGGTTGTTGCAACCTGTTGCAAACGATGCGAAGCGGCGTAGAATCAATAGGAATGATGATTACCGCCGCCGCCGAGCCGACCCGGGCAGACAAGGAGCGGGCACTTCAGGACGTGCTCAAGTCCCAGGCCTTGGTGCGCAGCGAACAACTCAAAAACTTCCTCCGTTACGTCTGCGAGCTCGAGATCGACGGCCGTGCCCGTGAGATCAAGGAGTACTCGATCGGCACGGAGGCGCTGGGCCGCCCTGCTACCTATTCGCCTTTGAATGATTCGTCCGTGCGCCGCCGGGCTTTCGAACTTCGCTCAAAGCTCGATGAGATCTATCGAACGGAGTTGTCCGCCAGTCCGGTGCGGATCGAGTTACCAAAGGGGTGCTACGTTCCGGTGTTCACTCTCCGTGCTCCTCCAGGGGAGACATTAGTGCCAGACCGCCCTTTGGCGGCACCCCCGGCACCGGCGCGTCTGGCTTATTGGCTCATAGCCGGCGCCGCGCTCGGCGCCGGTGCGCTACTCGGCGTCTTCGGGACGCGCTTCCTGAACCAGACCAATCCAGGCAGCGAGTTCCTGCGCGAGGCGTGGGGCCCGCTGGCCGCTCAAACCGACGTCTTGATCTGCCTGGGCACGCCCTTTCAGATGACGGTCCGCGCGGGCGGGTTTTCCCCTGACGCGGACCTGCCCGTTTTCCCCGCGCCGCCCGGCATTGAGGGGCTCTTCGACAAAACAGCTCCCCGCCGCGATGGCGCAAAACTCTTCATGCGTCCCGCGCTCAATACCACGACTCTCGGCGCCCTTGGCGCGGTGGTGGCCGCGTCCAACCGCCTGCAGTCATTTGGCGTCCAAAGCCAAATTCTGCCCGAACGCACCGCTCCGCTGGCCAGCTTCCGCAACCGTAATGTGATTCTCGTCGGCGACCCGCTCACGTCGTTCGTCGCACTCGATCCAACGACCAACCGTATGGTGATTCGCGACCAAACACTACCGCCGGGCAGTCCTCCCGCTTTCTCCCGCGCTTATGCCCAAACCGGATCCACCGAAGTCTTTGGACTCCTCACCGTTCGGCCGACGGACGCCGCGCCAGGCCAACATCGTCGAACCTTGATCGTAACTGGTTTGTCCAACGTGGGCGTCCAGGGTGCGATGGAGTTCTTTGCGTCCCCCGAGCGCATGCGTGCGTGACCTGAAGCAGCGTTTGCAGAAGGAGGGCCAGCAAGGATTCCCCGATTCCTATCAGGTTGTGGTTCGGTGTTCTGCACAAGACAGTCTCCCGCTCAGTTGTGAATACGCCGCTCACTACGTCCTCGGCAAGTGAGCACCCCCGGAAGGGCTCGACCGAGTCTCTAATTCTCGGCGGACAACGGGCGCGATTCGGTAGCTGTGCTTCACGGCATTCGACAAGACGACGTAGTCGACCTGGGTCGTCTCCACGGAGACCCCGACGCGAACGTAGCCGGCTCCGCCTCGAATAACGCCGCTGCGATAGCCGTACTCCTGGGCATTGCGCGGCGGCTGCGCGGCGCGCGGATTGCCGGGTTGAGGCACGAGTTGATAGACGACTCCGTCGAGTTCTTCGCGGGCGTAGAAATGATCGTGGCCGTGAAAGACAATATTGACGCCGTGCCGGACGAGAAGTTGGTGGATGGGCGCGGCCCACCCGGGGCGGCGTTCGGCGAAGGCATTCTTGCCCTCGGCATCGAGTCCACCCGATTCGCCGTAGCGCGCAGCTTCGACACCGCCGCGAGTGGGTTCGGAGTTGGCGGCGATCGCGTGATGAATGAAGACGAACTTGAACTTGGCGTTGCTTTGTTCGAGGGTCTGCTGGAGCCAGTCGTACTGAGGCCTGCCGAGTGTCCAACGCCAGAGGTCGCCGCGCTGCCTGCCGGTCGTGGGCCAGTAGGGGTCGAGTGCGACGAAGAGTGCATCGCCCCAGTGGAAGATGTAGTAATTCTCGAGCTTGCTGGCTTTGAGACGCCGTTCGGAATGGAACCGCTGGCTACCGTTCACTGGGTTTGTGCGCGGGAGGGGGCGAAGACAGCCGAGGAAGCTATTGAGCTTACCTATGCGTGGAATGAACGGAAGCAGATCCGGTTGGCTTATGAGGTTCTGGGTAGTGCCGCATGGTTGCCGGGCTGAGCGGGCGCGGCGCGGTCAACCTTACTTACTTAACACCGCGAACCTGGTGGCAAAGTCTAGCACGAGTCCGGGAAACACTCCTAGCACCAGAGTGGCCGCCGCTGTTACCCACATCGTGATTTTCAGCCCGCCGGGAATTGTAGAAACATGCTCCGTGGTCTCCGGTTCGTGCATGTACATCACCACCAAAACGCGCAAATAATAGTATGCCGCGACCGCTGAATTGAGGAGCCCCAGCGCTGTCAGCCAGACCATGTTCGAATCGATCGCCGCTTTGAAGATGTAGAACTTGCCGAAGAAGCCCGCCGTCAATGGGACGCCTATTAACGACAGCAGGAACACCGTCAGCATCGCCGCCACGGCTGGTTCCCGCTGGCTCAGGCCCTTCATGTCATCGAGCGTCACGCGCTCTTCGCCCTTGCCGGCGACGTGCGTCACAATTGCGAAAGCGCCATAATTCATCAGCCCATACGCCGCCAGATAGAACATCGCCGCCGCCGTGCCGGTGGTGCTGTGCGTCGTCACGGCGACCAGGACGTAGCCCGCGTGCGCGATGGACGAATAGCCCAACATACGCTTGATATTGTTCTGCCACAACGCGGCGAAGTTGCCGATCGTCATCGTCAACAGCGCCATTGTCCAAAGAACCGGCTCCCAGCGCGGTGTGATCGCTTCAAACGCCGTTTGGAATACGCGAATCATCACCGCGAAGGCCGCCGCTTTCGGTCCCGCTGACAGGAAGCCGCTCACCGGCGCCGGGGCGCCCTGATACACATCCGGCGCCCATCCCTGGAATGGCGCAGCCGAGATTTTGAACGCGAAGCCGACCAGCATCAGCCCGGCCGCGGCGCTCACCATGGTCATCGACGGGACGCCCTTCTCGATAGCGGAACGGATTTCGACGAGATTCGTCGAACCGGTCATGCCGTAGACCCAGGCGACGCCATAGAGCAGAAACGCCGTCGCAAACGACCCTAGCAGGAAGTACTTCAGCGCGGATTCGTTGCCGCGTTTGTCGTCGCGCAGATATCCGGCCAGTATGTAGCTGGCAATCGAGCTGACTTCCAGCCCGATGAAGACCATCATCAATTCGTTCGCCGCCGCCATCAGGCACTGCCCGGCCAGCGAAAAAAGCACCAGAACATAGAACTCGCCGGTATTGGATTTCTCCCTTTCCAGATAGGCGCTGGAAGAAAGCACAGTCAGCAAGCCGACGGCTAAGACAACCAGGCGGAAGAATGCCGCGTAGCCATCGGAGATCAGCATGTTGCTGAACGCCATCCCGGGATTTTGATAGGCGACTACGGTGCCGTACATGGCCAGACCGATGGCGACGGCGGTCAGCATCGAAATCAACGAACGGCTGTCTTCGTCCTTCTTGAATCCTTCCATCACCAGCAACAGCGTGCCCGCGAGTGTCAGGATGATCTCAGGCAGGAATCGCAACAGCTCAGCGGTTTGGGGGAAGAATTTAGCGTCCATTGTTGGCCACCTCCGCCGTCGCGGGAAGCGCGACTATAAGTGCGGCGCCGGTTGGCTGTGTCCGGTCCAGAACTGTCTTGTTCGATGCGCCGATGGAGGGCAGGAAGGACTGGGCGTAAATGCCCATCCAAACCATTAGAGCCAATAGCGGCAGGATGCACGCCCACTCGCGTCCCTTCAAGTCGTGCATGTGGTGCTTAACCTCGTCCGGCGTCTCGCCGAAGAAGGTCCGCTGATACATCCACAGCATGTAGCACGCCGAAAGGATCACGCCGGTGGCCGCGAAGACCGCCCACCAGATGTTGACCTTGGCGGCGCCTTGCAGCACCAGGTACTCGCCGATGAAGTTGTTCAACAGCGGCATGCCGATGGAGGCCAGCGTGGTTACCAGAAAGACTGTAGAGAGCCAGGGCGCCGGCGTGGACACGCCACCGTAATCCTTGATTTCGAGTGAGTGTTGCCGTTCATAGAGGAAGCCGACCAGCATGAATAGAGCGCCGGTGGAAATGCCGTGCGCCAGCATCTGATATACCGCACCGTCCAGTCCCCATTGGTTGCCCGAGAACAGCCCGAGGACCACAAAGCCCAGATGGCTTACGGAACTGTAGGCCACCAGCTTCTTCATGTTCGGCTGCACCAGCGCGACCAAAGCGCCATAGATGATTCCGGTAATGGCGAGGACGATGATCCAGTTCGCGTTCTCTTTCGACGCGTTGGGGAACATGGGCAGGCAGAAGCGCAGTATGCCGTATGTCCCCATTTTGAGCATGACGGCGGCCAACATCACGGAACCGGCCGTGGGCGCTTCCACGTGCGCATCGGGCAGCCATGTGTGCAGCGGGAATAGGGGTACCTTAATGGCGAATGCCAGGAAGAAGGCCAGGAAAAGCAGCATTTCTTCGGTGTGGCTGAGAGCGAGTTTCCCGCTCTCCATCATCAACAGAATCGCCGGATAATCGAAGGTGCCGGCCTTGCCGTAGAGGTACAGGATCGCCGCCAGCATCAGCACCGAGCCCGCCATCGTGTAGATGAAGAACTTCACGGCGGCGTAGATGCGGCGGTCATGGCCCCAGATGCCGATCAGGAAGTACATCGGAACCAGGCAGACTTCCCAGAACACGTAGAACAGGAACAGATCGAGTGCGACGAAGACGCCGGCCAAGCCGAATTCGAGCAGCAGCAGGAAGGCGAAGAATTCTTTGACGCGGTGGTCGATATACTTCCAGGAAAGCAGGATGGAAATCGGCGTGAGGAACGTGGAAAGCAGCACCAGCCACAAACTGACGCCGTCCATGCCGACGTGGTAGCGAATGGCGGGGGTTGCAATCCATGGCGCGTCGGTCACCCAGGTCATTGTGCCCGGACGGTCCAGCGTTGGTCCAACCAACAGCAGCGACCCGGCGAACACCGCCAACGAAAAAACGAGCGTGAACATTTTGATCAGGCTCGCGTTCCCTTTGGGCAGGGCGAGCGTGATCAGGAATCCAAGCAGCGGAGCGGCAATGAGGATATCGAGGAGATTCATCGCCCGCCTCCCAGTACGGTGAGCGCGCTTAAGATGCAGACAACTCCGATGACCGTCCAGGCCGCGTAGTTCCGAATGGCGCCGCTCTGCATTCGCCGGAGCAGGCCGCCGAGATTCAGCGCGGAGCCGCTAAAGCCGTGGACGAAACCGTTATCGATGATGCCAACGTCCACAATCTTCCAGAAGAAGTTGCGCGAGCTGCGCTCGATTGGGTGTACGAGGGCGGCATCGTAGATTTCATCGACGAAGTACTTGTTATAGAGCAGCGTGTAGACGCCGCTGAACGATTCCTTGATGGAATCGGCCATGCCCGGCTTCGCTATATAGACGACGTAGGCCAGGAAGATGCCGATGATGCCGGGAGCGGTTCCGAGAACATAATCGGTGAGAGTGTGCTCGATGTGGCCTTCCGGCACGATGCCGCGGAAGACCGGTTCCAGGATGTGCGGGATGTTGAACAGATAGCCGCCAACCACCGAAAGGATCGCCAGCACGTAGAGCGGGCCGATCATGCTCCAGGGCGATTCATGGGGGTGCGCGTGGCCTTTGTACTCGCCGAAGAATGTGAGGAAGATTGAGCGGAACACGTAGAAGGCCGTCATGCCGGCCGTGAACCAAGCCAGCCAGTACATCCAAATATGATGCTGATGGGCCGCGCCTAAAATTTCTTCTTTCGAGAACCAGCCCGCCATCAATGGGAAGCCGGCAATCGACAGCGCCGCGATCAACAGCACAGCAAAAGTGTGGGGGATTTTCTTGCGCAGGCCGCCCATGTGGCGCATGTCCTGCTCATGATGGCAGGCGTGAATGACCGAGCCGGCGCCGAGGAAGAGCAGCGCTTTGAAGAAGGCATGAGTGACTACGTGATAGATACCGGCTGAAAACGCGCCTAGCCCCACGGCCAGGAACATGAAGCCAAGTTGCGAAACGGTCGAGTAGGCGTAAACTTTCTTGATGTCGTTTTGGACGAGGCCGATGGTCGCCGCAAGCACCGCGGTGGCCAGGCCGATGATGGCCACTGTGTCCATGGCGATGGGCGCTTTCATGAACAGCGCGGCTGACCGCGAACACATATAAACGCCGGCGGTGACCATGGTCGCCGCATGGATTAGAGCGGAAACGGGCGTGGGGCCTTCCATGGCGTCCGGCAACCAGACATACAGCGGAATCTGCGCCGATTTGCCGGTCGCGCCCACCAGCAGCAGCAGGCAGATGGCGGTGACGATTCCGGCCGATTGCTCCACCGGCAGCGCTTGGGCCTGCGCAAATACTGTCGGGAAATCCAGCGAGCCGAATGTGACGACAATCAGGAACATGGCGAGGGAAAAACCGAAATCGCCGATACGGTTGACGATGAACGCTTTCTTGCCGGCGTCGCTGGCGGACTTCTTCTGGAAGTAGAAGCCGATCAACAGATAGGAGCAGAGTCCGACGCCTTCCCAGCCGACGAAGAGAATGAGAAAGTTGCCGCCCAGGACCAGGATCAGCATGAAGAACATGAACAGATTCAGGTAAGCGAAGAAGCGTGAGTATCCGCCTTCGGCGTGCATGTACCCGGCGGCATAGATGTGAATCAAGGTGCCGATGCCGGTCACGACGAGCAGCATCACCGCCGTTAACCGGTCCACGGCGAAATCGACGCCCACGGTGAGCGCGCCGCTGGCAATCCACGTGAAGTATTTTTCGACGTACGGCCCTTCCAACGGCATGAGCGCCATAAGGGTTTTGACAACCCATAAAAACGACAGCAGCACGCTGCCAATGGCGACCGCGCTTTGCACTGTTTTGCCGGTGCGGCGCCCGGTAAAACCGTTAATTGCGGCGCCGGCCAGCGGGAGAAGTGGAATTAGCCAGAGTTGCATCAGTTTTTAAGAGTGTCGAAGTCGTCGATCTGGAGCGAAGCGCTGGTACGGAAGACCATCAGGATGATGGCCAGGCCGACGGCGGCTTCGGCGGCCGCCACCACCATTACGAAGAAAGAGAAGATTTGCCCGTCCACTTTTCCGAAGTGATTGGAGAAGGCGACGAAGGTCAGATTCACGGCGTTGAGCATCAGCTCAATGGCCATGAAAACGGTGATTACGTTGCGCCGGAATAGGAACGTCGCGACGCCAATGGTGAAGAGGATCGCGCTCAAAATCAGGTAAGCGGAAAGCGGTACGGAGAGCTTGAAAAACTCCGGCGGGAACAGATCGTAGAGCGACATTATTCCATCTCCTTGTTAGCCAGGCGGTACGCGCCGGCGATTGCGATCAGGATGAGGATGGAGGTCACTTCGAAGGGCAGCAGGTAGCGGGTGAAGAGTTCCCAACCAACTTCGCGCGGACCGCCGCCCGTGAAGGCGCCGAACTTAACGGGCTTCATCGCGGAGGTGGCATTCGTGATCACCCAGGCGGAAAACGCCAGCAGAATCACCAGCAGCGGGAAACCCAGAAAATGAGCCGTGCCGGCTTTTTTCGTCATCTTCTCAGCACCGGCGTTCAGCAGCATGATGACGAAGATGAACAGCACCATGATGGCCCCGGAGTAGACTACCAATTGTGCCGCCGCGATGAATTCCGCGCCGAGCAAAACGTACAAAACCGCCAGTGAAACCATTACGCCGACGAGCGACAAGGCGCTGGAAACGGGGTGCCGCTGAAGCGCCATGTTCAGCGCGCAAGCCACTGCGATGAGGGCGAAAGTGAGGAATAGGACGAGATCCATTTCTTGATATGTCCTCTATTTGTCAAAAAAAGTCACGGCGAAAGCTGTCAGCACCAGGTTGGCCAGTGCCACCGGGAACAGGAATAGCCAAGCGATTTTCATGAGTTGGTCATAACGGAAGCGGGGCAGCGTCGCGCGCACCCAGATGAAGAAGAAGAGCAGGAAGCCGACCTTGGCGAAGAACCAGAACAGCGCGTTGAGGATTGGTCCCGCTACGGGAACCAGGAACACCAGAGCCACGCCCGCGAAGATGACGCCGAAGACCTTGAAGGAAAGGCGGTCCGTGGGGCGTATCGGGTGCATGCCGTGGTAGAAGAGAACGGCCGCCGCTAAGCCGAAGAGGAGTGTGGGAACGAAAGTTGCGACGGCGGGCGGGACGATGGGGTGCCAGCCGCCTAGAAACAGCGCCGTCGCCACCGAGCAGACGATGATCATGTTACAGTACTCGGCCATGAAGAACGCCGCGAATTTCATTGAGGAATACTCGCTGTGGAAACCGGCGACGAGTTCGTTTTCCGCTTCCGGCAAATCGAACGGGATGCGGTTGGTTTCGGCGAATGCGCAGATCATGTAGACGACGAACCCGACGATCTGAAAGCCCGTGATCAGGTTCCAGTTCGGAATAAAGCCGAAAACGAAGCCGGCCTGCGTGTCGACAATTTCCCGCAGGTTCAGCGAGTTCGACATGAGCAGCGGCGCGACCAGCGCCAGCGCCATGGGCAGTTCGTAGCTGATCATCTGCGCCGAACTGCGCATCGCGCCCAGCAGCGAGTATTTATTGTTCGAACTCCACCCGGCGAGCGCGATGCCATACACGCCCATGCCCGCTAATCCGAGAATCCACAAGAGGCCGATGTTGATATCCGCGAGGCCCAGATTCGTTTTCACGCCCAGAATTTCCACTATTGGGCCGAACGGAATCACCGCAATGCCGGTGACCGCGAACATCAGGCCCAGCCACGGCGCGGCCCAATAGAAAAAATGGTTCACGCCGCTGGGAATGAAGTCTTCCTTGGTCAGGAGTTTTACGGCGTCGGCGATCGGTTGCAGCAAGCCGTGCGGTCCGACGAAGTACGGTCCCACGCGAAGCTGAACGTGGGCAATTACTTTGCGCTCCAGCCAGACAATGTAGGCGAGCGTGGCCAGCAATAACGGGGCGATGATTAAGACTTTGATGATAGATACGAGGAGGTAGTCCATTGCGTCTCTTCCTAGCGGTACAGTCCGCCGGGAGCTTCCATCACTTCGTTTAGTATCTTCGAATACCGCGTCAGCGTACCCGTGGTGAAGAGCGTGTCGCGCGAGGATTGGATCAATTCCGGCAGCACCGTCGAGGAAACGCGGCCATTCACGGGCATGGTTTGCGCGGCGCCGCCTGTAACGATTACGGGCAAGGGAACATTATATCCGCGCACCGTTTTCTGAATTTCCGCAAAGACGGCGTCGGCGTCCACCTTACCCAGGTTCACGCCCATCGCACGAGCAATTAGCCCGATGATGGTCAGGTCTGTCTTCGCCCCAACCGTCTCCACCGCCTTTTTCAATCGCTGCACCTGGCCGCACACGTTGGTCACGGTGCCGTTCTTTTCGTAGGCTGAGGCGGCGGGCAGAACAACGTCCGCGCGCTGGGCGGTCTCCGTCAGGAACATGTCCTGCACGACGACGAACGCGTTTTCGCTGGAGAACGAGTGGCGCCGCAGCGGGTTCGCGCCGACTACCCAGAGCAGGTCCAAATCGGTGGCCGCCATCATCTCCGGCAGCGATAGTCCAGGTTCCACGCCGTGATAACCAGGCCCTAAGTCCGGCAGTAAGCCCATATCCATGGCGCCGCGCGAGTTCGCATAGTCCACCAGACAGATGTACTTGACCGGAATGCCCAACGATTCGCCGAATTCCACCAGTTTCGAAACGCCCGCGCCCTTCACGGCATCGCCGAACAGAACCAGCAGTTCGGTTTCGCCCTTCAGCTTTTCGCGCATCGATTCGACCCCGGTCAGCCAATCGCTATCCGTTGTGCGGACTGCCGCTTTGCCGATCTTGTCTTCGCGGACGGCGCCGGGCGTCGCGACATACACGCCCGCTTTATGATGGCGATAGTTCGCGCGAATTTGATTGGCCAGGAATGGCTGTTGTTGCGAAAGATCGGCGCCGATGATTAACACGGCCTTCGTGTTGTAGCAGTCATCGGCGGTGCCAAGCGTCGCCGCCTTTCCGCTCAAGGAATCGAGCAGCGTCACTACATCGCCGGAGCGATGATGGTCGATATTGTTCGTGTTTAAGGCGGTCCGCGCGAACTTCTGCAGCAGGTAGGCTTCTTCGTTGGAGATCCGAGTGGAGCCCACAACGCCAGTCTTCCCGCCTGTTTTGAACTTCTCAACCACCGCTTGCAGAGCGCGCGACCAACTGACCTCTTCCAGCTTGCCGTTCACCTTTAATAGCGGCGTCTGCAGCCGTTCCGGATGGTGGTTGAAGTCGAACGCGTAGCGGCCCTTCACGCAGAGGAACTCGCCATTCAAGCCGGAGCGGTCCCGATTATTCCCGCGGACAATCTCGTTAGTCCGCACGCCCAATGTCGTCTTGCAGCCGTTTGAGCAGTGCGTGCAAATCGTGCCGACATGCTCCATTTCCCACGGCCGCGTTTTATAGCGATAAGCGCCGGAGGTCAACGCGCCCACGGGGCAAATGTCAATGCAAGCGCCGCACTCGTCGCATTCCAGATGATCGCCATGCGACGGCGCAATTTCGGAAAAAACCCCGCGGTTCACAACACCCAGGGCACCCACGCCCATCCCCTCGCCGCAGACACGCACGCAACGGTAGCAGAGAATGCAACGCGGGCCGTCGTAGAACACCACCGGGCTCCATTGCTTCTCCGGCACATGGACCTTCACTTCGGTGTAGCGGGATTCGCCCACGCCGTACTTGAACACCATGTCCTGCAACTCGCACTCGCCGCCCTTGTCGCACACCGGGCAATCCAGCGGATGGTTCGTCAACAGGAATTCGAGCGTCGTTTTCCGCGCCTTCACCACGGCCGGCGCCTCCGTCCGGACCACCATGCCCTCCGCCACCGTCACCACGCACGCCGCCATCAATTTTGGCGCCTTTTCAATCTCCACCAAACACATGCGGCAAGCGGCTTGCAACGCCATTCCTTCGTAATAACAGAACGCCGGAATTTCGATGCCGGCCAGTTTGGCGGCGTCGATCAATAACATGCCGGCCGGTGCTTCCACCGCCATCTCGTTGATCGTTAACTTGACCATAGGCTCCTTATGCCACCTGAACCAATTCGCTCGCGGCGAATGGATTCTTCGCCACGTAGGCTTCAAATTCAGGCCGGAACTTTTCGACAATTGAAATCGTCGGCATCGCGGCCGCATCGCCCAGCGGGCAGAACGTCCGGCCCAGCATGTTTTTCGCCAAATCGCCGATCAGGTCAATGTCGCGCACGGCGCCATTGCCGTCTACAATCCGGGCCAGCATCTTCTGCAGCCACGTCGTGCCTTCGCGGCACGGGATGCACCAGCCGCAGCTTTCGTGCTTATAAAACCGCATGATGCGCAGGGCCACTTTCACCATGTCGGTGTCTTCGTCCATTACCATCATGCCGCCCGAACCCAGCATCGTCCCGGCCTTCGCCATCGAGTCGTAATCCATGGCGATATCGCACTCATCGGCCCGCAGCAGCGGACAGGACGACCCGCCCGGGATTAGCGCCTTCATCTTCTTGCCGCCCCGCATACCGCCGCCAAGTTCGTTGATGAAGTACATCATGTTCATGCCGAGCGGCACTTCGTAAACCCCCGGCTTGTTCACATGCCCGGCCAGGCAGACCATGCGGGTCCCGCCGTTTTTCGGCGTGCCCAGATCGGCGAACCATTTGCCGCCGTTGCACAGAATATCCGGCACCGCACAGAATGTTTCCACGTTGTTCAGCACGGTCGGGGCTTGGAACGCGCCGCTGACGGCTGGGAACGGCGGCCGGATGCGCGGTACGCCGCGTTTCCCTTCCAATGATTCGAGCAGAGCCGATTCTTCACCGCACTCGTAAGCGCCCGCGCCGATTTGCGTATACAGCTCAAAATCGAAGCCCGTGCCGGCAATATTCTTGCCCATGTAGCCGCGTTGATAGGCTTCCTTCAACACGTCATCCACATGGTCCACCAGATACCGGTATTCGCCGCGAATGTAGATCCAGCCCTTCGAAGCGCCCACGGCTTTCGCCGCGATAAGAATTCCCTCGATCAGCAGGTAAGGGTCGTGCTCCATCAGCAGCCGGTCTTTGCACGTGCCCGGTTCCGATTCGTCCGCGTTGACGACGATATACTTCGGCGCATCCGTATTGCGCGGTACGAAGCCCCACTTCATGCCCGTCGGGAATCCGGCGCCGCCGCGGCCTCGCAATGAGGAGGCCTTCACCTCATTGATGATCTCGTCGGAACTCATCCCCATGGCCTTCTTAAAGCCTTCAAAACCGCCGGTGGCCAGATACGTATCCAGCTTCCAGGAGTTCTCCATTCCGAAGCGCTTGGAGACGACTTTCGTTTCCAGCGGGCTGGGCGGGTTATAGAGTTTCACTGCAATCCCTCCAGGATCTGATCCAGCTTGGCTGGCGTCACGTCGTGGTGAAAGTCATAGTTCACTTGAATCGCCGGCGCCCAGGAGCAAGCGCCGATGCATTCCACTTCTTCCAGCGAAAAGCGGCCGGAAGCTTGCGTCTGTTTGTGGCCCACACCCAGCTTCTTGCCGGCATGTTCGTAGAGTTCCGCGCCGCCCAGCAACATGCAAGCCACGTTCGTGCAAATCTGCACGTGGTACTTCCCCTGCGGCTTCTTGTGAAGCATCGAGTAGTACCCGACGACTTCATCCACTTCCAGTACTTTTAGTCCCAGGCGCTTGGCCAGCTCTTCCATCAAGTCCGGCGTAATCGCGCCCACTTCGTCCTGCGCGTACATCAACATCGGGATCAACGCTCCGCGATGCCGGCCTTCCGGGTAATGGGTTAATAGCAGGGCGAATCGCGTTTCCAGTTCTGGCGAAAATGTCATCGGTCGCAATCTCCCAACACGAAATCCAGACTGCCCATAATTGCAATCGAATCGGCAATCATCCGGTCTTCAATCAGATTCGGCAGCGCCTGCAGGTTGCCGAAACTCGGCGTGCGCATGTGTACTCGCAGCGGCTTCGCTGTGCCGTCGCTGACCACGTAGTAGGCCAATTCACCGCGCGGCGATTCAATCACCTGGAACACTTCGCCGGCCGGTACGCTGAAACCCTCCGTCACAATTTTGAAGTGGTAGATGAGCGACTCCATTTGGGTCTTCATCTTTTCCCGGTCCGGCAGCACGACATGCGGCGCCGCCGCCTGGACCGGTCCCTCGGGCATCCCCGCCATCGCTTGATTGACGATCTTGATGGACTCGCGGATCTCCGCGACGCGCACCGCGTACCGCGCGTACACGTCGTTGTCGGTCGAGGTCGGTACGTCGAAGTTAAACTTGTCGTAGCTCGAATACGGCATCATCTTGCGCGCGTCCATGGGGATGCCGGCGGCGCGAATGCATGGACCGGTCATGCCGATTTCCAGCATTTCCTCCACCGGCAATAAGCCGACGCCCTTCGTGCGTTTCAACCAGATGGGATTCGTGTTCAGTAGCGATTCGTACTCGTCCACGCGGCTCGGCAGCGTGTCCATGAACGTCTTCACGCGCTTCTCCCAGCCGCGCGGCGGGTCCAGCGCCAGCCCGCCCACGCGGATGTAGGAGGTCATCAGGCGTTGGCCCGAAAACATTTCAAAGATCCGCAAAATGTCTTCGCGTTCACGGAAACAGAGGAAGAACACCGTCATTGCGCCGATATCCAGCGCATGCGTTCCCAGCCACACCAAATGGCTGTTAATTCGCGTCAGTTCGCACAGCAGCACCCGCATCCATTGCGCCTTGGGCGGGATTTCCATTTCCAGCAGTTTTTCGACCGCCAGGCTGTAGCAGAGGTTGTTCGAAAGATTCGCCAGGTAATCCACGCGATCCGTCAGCGTGATCACCTGCTGCCAGTTCAGCGCTTCACATTGCTTCTCAATACCGGTGTGCAGGAACCCAATGTCCGGCGTACACTTCATCACCGTTTCGCCTTCCAGTTCCAGCAACACGCGCAACACACCGTGCGTCGACGGATGCTGCGGACCCATGTTCAGGATCATCCGGCGGGTGTGTGCGGGTTTCTCGGTGGTGGTCAGCGTCTCGGTCATAGTTGTAGTGATCTCCCTGGTTCAGGGCGGGTTGGCGGGCGGGAAAGTGAGCGGCCGGGCTGCACTTTATTCGTTCTGATAGCTGTACTTGTAGCCATGCACGGGGTAGTCCCGCCGCAGCGGATGACCTTCCCAAAAATCCGGCATCATGATCCGCGTCAGGTTTGGATGATTCGTGAAAACCACACCGAACAAGTCCCACACCTCGCGTTCATACCAGTTGGCCGAGGCGTATACCGCGGTGGCCGAATCGATTTCCGGCTTTTCTCCGCTTATGCGGCACTTCAGCCGCACGTACAGGTTCCGCGAAACCGACTGTAAATGGTAAACCACCTCAAAGCGCGGTTCCATCGGATACCGGTCTACCACCGTCACCGACGCCAGCCGCTCAAAGCGTTGCTCTTTCAATATCCGTAGCGCCCCCAGAATCTTTTCCGGAACCAATTCCAGCGTCAACTCGTTATGGTCTGTATTACCGGTCAGGACCAGGTGTTCCAACGACGCGGCAACAGCGTTCTCTTTCAAATTCTCAGGCAGCATGGTCCACCTTGTGCAGTGTCGGAACATCGTGCAATGTGCCGGCGGCGGAGCGCCGTTCGATGTCCGCGGCGTGCGCCCAATCGAGCACGCCCTTCTTCCAGATGTAGATAAATCCGGCAAGGACTAAAACAATGAAGATCATCATCTCCACGAAGGCGAACCAGCGCAGGTCGCGGTAAACAACGGCCCACGGGTAGAGGAAAACCGCTTCGATATCGAACAGGATGAACAGCATCGCGACCATGTAGAACTTCACGCTGAATCGCTCGCGGGCCGTGCCGATCGGGGCCATACCGGATTCGTAGGCCATGTCTTTGAATTTATTCCGGACTCGTTTGCCCAGTAGGGCCCCGGTCACGATGACTCCGGTCGCGTTCGCGATGGCGAATAACCACGCCAGCAGAACGGGGATGTAGCTTTCTTGCAGGGATGTCGGCATTCTTTAGAGGAGAGTCTACCCTCTATAAAATATAATGATCAGGGAAGTTCCGCGTCAAATTACGGTTTGACAAGAATTTGGCTGCGGAGCGGCTTACCAAAACAAAATGATAGAGATTGTTGTAAACGGCGAAACCCGCCAAGTGCCCGCAGGGACTACAGTTACAGGGCTTCTGGCGATTTTGGACGTGGCGCCGGAGCGCGTCGCCGTCGAGCTGAACCGGTCGATAATAAAGAATATTTTTTGGCCGGAGACGGAACTCGGCGCTGGATCGCAGGTCGAGATCGTTCATTTCGTCGGCGGGGGTTAGGGGTCAGCCAGCCACGCGAACCATCTTGCCGTACTCACCCAACTGCTTATCCGCCGTCAATAGAAGCAACTTCTCATGCGCCGCCTGCCCCACGAGCATTCGGCCGAATGGGTCCCGGTGAACCCACGGCAATTCTGCGACTTGGCGCGAATGGGCTCCGCTTAAGGGAAGTTTTTCAAACGATTCGCCTGCCAGCCGGTCGTCAAAATCCAGCGGGACCCGTAACTTGCCGATGCTGTGTTTTAGCCATATCTCCCACAGAGATACAGTGATCGGGATAGACAACCCAAAACGAGATTGCACCAGTCGCCAGGCACAGACTTTGCTTCTCCTGAAACTCACGGGCGGTGTTCGACGGAGCTTCCACTTCAATCACAATCTCCGGCGAGCCGGGGGAAAAGTCTTCGTCTTGTGAGCCTTCCCACCGTGCATTGCTGTCCACGCCAACATCGGCACGACGGAGTTCACGTTCGGGCCGCGCGCGAAAGGGCATCCCGGTACGAATGATCGCCGTATCGCCAATCGCCCGCTCCAGTACCCCTTTCGATCCGGTGCTGCGATGAGGCATGTCCTTGCCTCGGCCATTCCACCAGAAAGACCTCTCCGTTGCGAAGTTCTTCGTATCCCGCGGCGATTTCCGGCCGGGCCAGAAGCTCGGCAACTGTGATTAATTTGGCTGCGGTTGCCGCAATTCCTACTTCCGCTGTGGCCCCAGCAACTCGCTAACTGCCACGTGTTTGCCCCCGAAGCCGTGGAGTTCAATTTCATCGCCATCGCGGTACCTCCGGATTCCCTCGGCATCGGCGACGGTAACCTCTCGCAGGTCCGGATACACAACCCAATACGCGATTGCCCCGGTTGCCAGGCAGAGAGCTTCCTTCTCCCTAAATTCTCGCGCTGTGTTTGACGGCGATTCCACCTCAATAACGAGTTCCGGGGCTCCCATAAGGTAACCACTCAATTCCGCCGCTTCCCAACGCGATGGGCTGACGACCCCAACGTCGGCCCGGCGAATCTCAAATTCCGGTCGAGCCCGGAACCCCATCTCCTTATCTACGATCGCAGCATCGCCAAGCTCGAGTTCCAGCAAAATCCGAATCCGGTATTGTAATGAAGCGTGCGGCTGCTTCGGCCATGCCACCATAACGACTTCCCCTTGGCGAAGCTCTTCGTATCCGCCCGCCACATCCGGCCGGTCCAAGAATTCAGCAACAGTGACTAACTTGACCGCGGTTGCCATAACTACATGTTTCCTCGCTTCGAGTTTACCCCAAACCGCCGTAAATCCACCCGTGTTCCCGCCACCACAACTCCCTCCGCTTCCAGCCTCTGTATCTGCTCCACGCCCGAATCGCCCCGCAGCAGAACTTTCCCGCCCTTCCCAATCACGCGGTGCCACGGCAGCGCCGGATCGAACCTCTTCAAACACCAAGCCGCCTGCCGCGAACACGTTGGGAATCCGGCCGCCCGCGCCACATCCCCGTAAGTTGTCACCCGCCCGCGCGGCACGCGGCGCACCACTGCCCGCATCAAATCGAACATCGATTCACTGGATGGTGCTGCCGCCATCTTTGAAAGCCAACCCCTCCGCCTGCACGGCGCGCAAATAGTCGCGCGGCGTGACGACATGCTGAATCTCTTCTTCGCCGATGCCGGACTGCGATCGAAAGAGAATCCTCGCCCCATCCGCGAACTCCTCATCCACCGCCACCAGGTCGTTCAATCCGCGAAAAATGAACGACATTAAATTGCCATCTTTTCGCAGATACTGTTTTGCCTTGCCTCCGCCGATCCGGAGCGCTTTGTCGTAAGCCTCGACCGCATTCGAGGCCCGCACCAAGTGCAGGTCAAAATGCACTACGCTAGTTTCGGTGCCCTCCACCCGGACCTCCGTCACCAGATCCGCCAAATACCAGGTCAATTCCATCCCTCCCCCTTCCCGATTTTTCTCTGCCACGCCGCTAACAGAATAATCCCTATCAAGATCAACGCCAAGCTGAGCCCCACCCAGAACCCGCGCGCCCCCCAGCCCTGCGGATAGGTCAGCCACCAGCCCAGCGGCAACCCGATCGCCCAATAGCAAATTACATGCACGAACATCGGAGTCCGTGTGTCTCCCAGCCCGCGCAGGGCTCCGGTAGCGACCGTTTGAATCCCATCGAACAACTGGAAAAACGCTCCAATCACAAGTAATGACGACGCCATCGCCACCACCTCGGCGTCGTTCGTATAGGCCCCGGCCACCAGTCCCGGGATCGTCCAGAACACAACCGCCGCCATCGTCATGAACCCGGCTCCCAGGCCGATGCCCACCCAGCCGGCCCGCTTTGCGCCGCCCCTATCTTTCCTTCCCACGGCTTGCCCCACCCGCACCGCCGCCGCTGACGAAATGCCGAGTGGAATCATGTACGTGATGCTCACCAGATTCAAGGCGATCTGATGTCCGCCCAGCGCTACGGGGCCTAGCGCCCCCAGCATCGTCGTCGTCACGGCGAACACCGCCACTTCAAAGGAAATCTGCACCGCCACCGGAAATCCCAGCCGCAACACGTCCCGCAAACGTTCCCATCCCGGCCACGCCGTCCAACCCGCCCATCCGAATCGCGCCACCGTCACCCATAGCAACACGCCGGCCATGTACAACCGTGCCGCCGACGTCGCGTACCCGGCTCCCGCCGCCCCCAGCGCCGGCACGCCAAACTTCCCGAATATCAACACCCAGTTGCCGAATATGTTCACTAGATTGGCCGAGATCAACGCGAACATCACCGGCCGCACCACATCCTGCGCCTGTAGAAAACGCCGGAAAGACGCGTAGATCATCAGCGGCAGCGTGCCCCAGCTTATCGCCCGCAAATACCCTTGGGTATCGGCCTTTAATACCGGATCGATGCCGAACCAATCCATTACCGGGCCCATCGTCCACACAAGTCCGATCAACGGCGGCGCCACCAGCAGACTCGTTACCAGCCCCCCGGCCAGGGACCGCCGGCAGTCCGCCAAATCCCCGCGCCCGAACGCCTGCGAAATCAGCGTGTCCAACCCCAGAATTACGCCAATGCCGAAAACCGCGAACGTGTAATAGAGCCCATGGCCCAGCGCCACGGCCCCTAACATCTGCCTTCCGGCGTGTCCGGCGATTACCGTATCCGCCACTCCCATCGCCATCCAACCAAGTTCCGCGAACACCAATGGCAGCGCCAACCGAAGCATCGGACTCAACTCTTCGCGCAACGCTCCGCCTGTCTGGACAAATAACCGATTCAGGGGCGTTGACATTCATCTCCAGTTTCGTACAATCGAGGAGTCCACCTTTTCCGGCGGAAACGGAAGTCCCTTTTTATGTTCAAAACAAAAAAGACTCGAATTGATTCGAACCTTGCCGACAAAGAATTTACGTCGAGTGAAATCTCCGAGGTTACGGGGGTTAGTTTGCGCCAGTTGCAATGGTGGGATGAACAGAAAGTGGTTTCTCCGCGCCATGAAGGGCACAAGCGGCTTTATCTGGCCGAAGAAGCGATTGAAATCGCCGTAATCGCGGAACTCCGCCGCAAAGGATTTTCCCTCCAGAAGATCCGCCGTGTTCTCCGCTTCCTCCAGAAGGAAATGGGCAAGCGACTCGGCGAGATCCTCAGCGCCGCCAGCGACATGCATTTGGTCACCGACGGCAAGACTATCTACCTGGAAGGCGACAACGAGTCGATAATCGACCTCTTGAAAAATGCCGATCAGCCCATGTTCCTCGTCTGCGTCACCGATCAGGTTAAGCGGCTGGGGGCTAACGTAGCTAGTGAAACGCCCGCGAAGAAGACGGTCACGCGCGAAACGCCGCGTACCATTCGCCGTTCCCGTGCGGTGTAGGCTGGCCGCAGCGTAACTTTTTCACAACGTAATGGTCCGCGTGTGCGTCAGATTAGGGTAAGCCCCGGTGGCGCGCTCGGCTCTCTTCCGGCATGCTGATATAGTAAGAAGAGTATCTGGAGGTACTGGATGGCCCACGCACGCCGCCGGCTTAATTGGATCGCGCCCGCTGTCATCGTCACCTGTTCCGTTCTAGGCGGAATAGTCGGTCCGCTGGTATCGGACGCCAGTGCCGCCACCAACGAAGACGAGATCTCGCAGGCCGTTCGGACCTTCACCAAGGTCTATTCCACTGTCGAGCAAAACTTTGCCGACAAAGTGACCTCCGATAAGGCGATCTATAAAGGCGCTATCGGCGGGATGCTGCGGACGCTTGATCCGCACTCCAGCTTCTTCGATCCCAAAGATTTTCAGCAACTCCGTGAAGACCAACGCGGCCACTATTACGGCGTCGGTATGACAGTTAGCGAGCGCAACCGCCGCACCGTGGTCATCGCGCCGTTCCCTGGATCACCCGCCTATAAAGCCGGCATTCGTCCCGGTGACACAATACTCTCCGTCAATGACAAGAGCACCCAAAATCTCACCACCACGGAAATCGCCGACCTCCTGAAAGGACCGCGCGGTACTCCCGTGCAGGTTGTCGTGGCCCGCGACGGCGTCGACAAGCCGATCACCTTCAACATCGTTCGCGACGAAATTCCGCGCAAATCGGTTCAAGATGCGTTCTTCGTGAAGCCGGGTATCCTCCACATCGACATCGAGAGCTTCAACGAAAATACCAGCAAGGAAGTGGAAGACAATCTGAAGCGCGTTGGTGAGCAAAACGTCAAGGGCCTCATCCTCGATCTCCGGGAAAACCCCGGCGGCCTCCTGAATGAAGGCGTCTCCGTCGCCGGCCGCTTCCTGCAGAACGGCCAGTCGGTCGTTTCCCACCGTGGCCGGGCATCGGCGGAGCGGCCCTATCTAGCCCGCAACGGCAGCAGCAAGCGCAATTACCCGATCGTCGTTCTCGTGAACCGGTACTCCGCCAGCGCCGCCGAAATCGTGGCGGGGGCGCTCCAGGATCATGATCGCGCCTGGGTTCTCGGCGACAACACCTTCGGCAAGGGTCTGGTGCAAACCGTCTTCCCGATGAGCGATTCCACCGGTCTGGCGCTCACCACCGCCAAGTATTACACTCCTTCGAACCGCCTCATTCAGCGGGACTACCAGAACACCTCGTTCCTGGATTATTACTACCGGAAGGACGTCGCCACCCAGAACCTCAACGACGTGAAGATGACCGACAGCGGCCGTACCGTCTACGGCGGCGGCGGCATCAAGCCGGACGAAGCCTTCACGTCCCCTCTCGCCAATAAATTCCAGTCGGAAATGATCCGGCGCTTTGCTTTCTTCAACTTCACGGCCAAATACTTCGGCGGGAAAGAAGCCAGATTGCCCCAGGGCTGGGAACCGAATGAACAGTTCATGAACGATTTGAAGGCGTTCAGTCAAAAAGAAAACGTTCCCTTCACGGAAGGCGAATGGACGGAAAACCTGGACTGGACCAAGCTCCGCCTGAAGAACGAAATGTACCTCACCGCGTTCGGCGCTGAAGACGCCCGCAAACTGGCCGTCGAATCGGACCCCATCGTCGTCAAAGCGGTCGAATCGATGCAGAAGGCTAAGGAACTGCTGGAAAATGCTAAGAAACTAATCGTGCAACGCACCGCTCCGCGCCAGGATCCGTGAACGACTACGCACCCGAGCCCCAAGTCTACATTCTCGATACGGGTGGCCAATACACCCATCTCATCTCACGCAAGGTCCGCGAACAGGGTGTCTACGCCGAGGTTCGGTCCAGCGAAACGCCTCTCGCCGAGTTGAAGAACGCCAGAGGCGTCATCATCTCCGGCGGTCCCAACAGCGTTTACGAACCCGGCAGTCCCACCGTTGACCCGACACTGCTTGCAAGCGAAGTCCCCGTCCTCGGGATCTGCTATGGCCAGCAGCTTATCGCGTATCTCCTCAAAGGCGACGTTCGCAAAGGCGACAAAGGCGAATACGGCTTCGCCAATCTGGACCTGGAAGCCGACCCCGGGGTCCTGTTTACAGGCGTCAAAGATCATCAGCAAGTCTGGATGAGCCACCGCGACACCGTTTACCACCCGCCCGCCGACTTTCGGGTACTCGCCTCCACCGATACCTGTTCCGTTGCCGCCATCGGCAACGACGCGACTAAGAAGTACGCCGTCCAGTTCCACCCGGAAGTCGTCCACACTCACGAAGGCCGCAAGGTTCTTCACAACTTTCTTTTCGATATTTGCGGCTGCGCGAAGGACTGGGAACCGGCCAGCCGCATTCCTGTCGTCGAACAGTCCATCCGCGATGTCGCCGGTGACCGCAATATCTTCTTCTTCGTCAGCGGCGGCGTCGATTCCACTGTCGCCTACTCGCTCTGCCTGCAAGCGCTCGGAGAGCACCGCGTCCACGGCGCGTACGTCGATACCGGCTTGATGCGCGAAGACGAAACCGCGTTTGTTCGCAAGATTTTCGCCTCCCTCGGCGCCGAGCATTTCCGCGTGGTCGATGCGCAAATGGACTTCCTGACCGCTCTCGAAGGCGTCACTGAACCCGAGCGCAAACGCGCCATCATCGGCGAGAAGTTCGTCCGTATTCAGGAAGAAATCTTGGAATCCGGCTCCTACCTCGACGGCCATTGGATTCTCGGGCAAGGCACGATTTACCCCGATACGATTGAAAGCGGGGGCACCGCCAATGCCGATCTCATCAAAACCCACCACAACCGCGTGGCCGGAATTCAGAAGCTGATCGACGAAAACCGCATCGTCGAACCACTTACCCAATTTTATAAGGATGAAGTCCGTGAACTCGGCCGCGAACTCGGCCTTCCCGCGGAATTCCTCGATCGCCACCCCTTCCCCGGCCCCGGCCTCGCCATCCGCTGTCTTTGCGCGGACAAGGACGAGCCGTGTACGCCAACCGCGGACGGCATCATCGCCCCCATTCACTCCGTCGGCGTCCAGGGCGACTCCCGCTCCTATCGCCCCGTCCTGATCGTCAATCACCTCGACCACGCCCGCGCCACCGAAGCGATCAACGCCGATCAACGCGTAAACCGCGTCATCGGCGAAGTCGGCCATAACATTCCCATCGACCGCCAGTCCGTTATCCAGTCATCTATCACGCCCGCTCGCATGGACCGCCTCCGCCGTGTCGACGCCATTGTCCGCGAACTTTCACACGGTTCCGGTTTCGATAAGACAGTCTGGCAGTTTCCCGTCGTTCTCATCCCGCTCGGCGGCGATGGCCTCCCCGATTCCGTGGTCCTCCGGCCCGTCGATTCGGTCGATGGCATGACCGCTCAATCCGTCTCTATGCCGGAAAAACTGCTCCACCGCATGAGGGATGCACTGCTCGCCGTACCCGGTATCGCCGCCGTTTATTACGACCTCACCCATAAGCCGCCCGGCACCATTGAGTGGGAATAGTCCCGGCAAGCTATAATAATTCAAGCCCACAGCCGCAGGAGTTTTACGTTCATGTTTGATATTTTTCGCAGCCGCGATAAAGCAGTTCGCACCACTTTGACGGTCATGCTCGGCCTTGTCGCCTTGTCCATGGTGGCCTATCTGGTCCCCGGCGGCGTCGGTGGAGACTCCGGGGGCGCGGAGCCGATCGTCGCGCAAGTCTGCGACGACAAGATCACCCTCCGCGAAGTGCAAGGCCAACTTCAGAATGCGCTCAAGAACAAGGCGTTCCCCATGCAGATGATTCAGAACTACATCCCGGAGTTCGTGAATCAGTTCGTTTCCGAACGCGCCACCGCCTGCCAGGGAAGTGATATGGGCCTCCGCATCTCCGAAGAAGAGGTTGCCAACGCCATCAAGTCGATGCTCCCCAATATCTTCCAGGGCGGCTTTAACAAAGAACTCTACGCCGGCTTCCTGGCGCAGCAGAATCTCGATATCCCTACCTTTGAAGCCAACGTCCGCAAGCAGATGCTGGTCGTTAAGATGCGCAATCTCGTGATGGAAGGCGTCCTGGTTACCGCCGACGAAATCGAAGGCGAATACCGCCGCCGCAACGAGAAGATCAAGATCGACTACGTCACTTTCGCCGCCGACAAGTTCAAGGGTCAGGTGACGCTTTCCCCAGCCGACATTCAGACATTCTTCAATGCCAACCGCGCCATGTTCAAGACCCCGGAAAAGCGCAGCTTCGATCTCCTCGTCGCTTCCGAAGAAAAAATCGGCGCCACCATCGACGTCAGCGACGCCATACTTCGCCAGGTGTACTCTTCCGCCGGAGATCGTTTCCGCACCGGCGAGCGCGTTCGCGTCCGCCACATTCTGCTGAAGACCACCGAAAAGTCGGCTGACGACATTAAGAAGATTGAAGCCAAAGCCAATGACCTGTTGAAGCAGATCAAGGGCGGCGCCGATTTCGCCAAACTTGCCACCGAAAACTCTGACGATCCAGGGTCGAAGGACAAGGGCGGGGAATACGGCTGGATGGCGAAGGGCCAAACGGTTCCCGCCTTTGAAGCATCCGCGTTTTCATTGAAGAAGGATGAAATCTCGAACCCGATCAAGACTGAGTACGGCTACCACATTATTCAGGTTCTCGACCGCGAAGATCCCAAGGTGCAGGGCTTTGACGACGTGAAGGGCGAACTCGCCACCGAACTGCGCCGTCAGCAAGTGCAGCCGCGTTTGGAGGCCGCCGCCGAGCAGGCCCGCGCGGAACTCGTGAAGAATCCGAAGAACGCCGCCGCCATCGCCGCTAAGTACAACTTGAGCCATTATGCCGTACAGGAAGCCAGAGCCGGCGATCCTCTTCAGGAGATCGGCGGAGCGCAGGACTTCTCATCCGCCTTGTTCGCCCTCCCGGCCGTTGGCGGCGTCACGAATGCAATTGTGGCCGGTAATAACAAGCTCGCTATTGGTGTCCTTACTGGCATTACCGCGCCCCGCCCGTCGGAGTTGGGTGAAGTGGAGACCGCCATTCGCAACCAGCTTACCGAGCAGAAATCCTTCGAATTGCTGACCGCCAAGCAGAAGGAAGTCGAGGCCCTCGTCAAGTCCAACGCCGATTTGAAAGCGATCGCCAAGGCCGTTGGCGGGGAAGTGAAGACGAGTACTGAGTTTACGCGTGACGGCGCGGCTGAAGGCGTCGGCTCCGGGACCTATTTTGCCGATCTCTTCGGCAAAGCCCCCGGCGCCATGACCGGCCCTCACAACATCAGCGGACAAGTCGTCGTGGCCCGGCTAAACGCCAAGTCGGACGCCGATATGAGCAAAATGGCCGCGGACCGCATCAACCTTGTCACCGGCATTAAAGGCCGCAAGGGCAAGGAACGCCTGGATCTTTTCGAGGATGGCCTGGTCAATCGCCTGATCGACAAAGGCAAGATCAAGATCAATCAAGACGTGATCCGCCGGCTCATCGACAGCTACCGCGCTTAGCGAATGTTACATACACTCATCGAGTTCATCCGGACTCTTACCAATCCAGACGGACTGCGACAACTCCTGACAAGCGTGTTCAGCGGCTGGCATGGCTATGCCCTGCTGTTTGGCATTGTCTTTTCCGAGACCGGCCTGCTGGCCGGTTTCTTTTTGCCTGGCGATTCCCTGCTCTTCACCGTTGGCGTGGTCGCCGGCGCCGGGGGCTTAAATATATTCGCCATCATGGGCGTGCTGATCGTCGCCGCCATCGTCGGCGACGCTACCGGCTACATGATCGGGCGCCGGGCTGGGCCAGCCGTTTTCAATCGTCCGGACTCCCGTTTCTTCAAACAGGAGCATCTCCGGAAGACGAAAGAGTTCTACGAGAAGCACGGCGGCAAGACCATCATTTACGCCCGCTTCATCCCCATCGTCCGCACCTTCGCGCCATTCGTCGCCGGCGTCGCGGAAATGGAATATAGCCGGTTCGCCAGCTTTAATATCTTCGGAGGCATCGGCTGGGTTGTCCTGATGACCGGACTTGGTTACGCCCTGGGCGATAACGAATTCGTCCGCAAGAACTTTGAAAAGGTGATCCTCGGCATCATTTTTATCTCTGTACTTCCCATCGTTTTCGAGTATCTCCGGGGACGCCGAAAGACTTGACGCGATAATCGAATTTGGGCATCGCGCAGGATTTTGTTCTCATCATCGTCGCCGGACTCATCGGCGGCCTGCTCGCCCGTGTGCTCCGCCTGCCGCTGCTCGTTGGCTATGTCGCGGCCGGCGTGGCCGTCGGCCCTTACACCGCGGGTCCCACGGTCGAACAAATACACGACATCGAACTGCTCGCCGAAATCGGTGTCGCTTTGCTGCTGTTTTCGCTCGGTCTTGAAATCTCATTCCGCGATCTCCGACCCGTGCGCCGAGTGGCAATGCTGGGCGGTCCTCTCCAAGTGCTGCTGACCGGGGCCGCTGCGACATTCGCCGCTCAGCACGCCCTCGGCATGCCACGCGCGGAAGCCATTTGGTTCGGCGCGATGGTTTCCGTTTCCAGCACCATGGTCGTCCTGAAAATTTTTGCGGCCAGCGGCGTCACCAGTACCCTTGCCAGCCGCGTGATGATCGGCCTTCTGGTGATGCAGGACATGGCTGTCATCCCCATGCTCATTGTTCTCCCTCAGCTCGGCGGACCGCCGGAAACCATCCTCCCCAACCTCCTCAAGTCGCTCGCTTTCGCCGCCCTTTTACTCGCGGCTATTTACCTTGTTGGCACCCGCCTCCTGCCAAAATTCCTGAAGTGGATTTTGACCTGGGGATCCCATGAACTCTTCCTCGTCGCCGTCGTCGCCATTGGTGTCGGCGTGGGCTACGCCACCCACGCTGCCGGCATGTCCTTCGCTCTCGGCGCTTTCGTCGCCGGTATCATCCTGAGCGAATCCGAGTTCAGCCATCAGGCGCTTTCCGACGTCGTCCCCCTTCGCGACATCTTCGGACTGCTCTTTTTTGTCTCTGTCGGCATGCTTTTCGATCCTCAATTCGCCGTTTCGAACATGGCTCTCATCGCCGCCACGGTCATTGCCATTTTCGCCGGCAAGGCTATCATCACCGGCGTTATCGCCCGCGCTTTCGGCTACACCAATATGGCCCCGTGGATCATTGGGCTTGGCCTCGCCCAAATCGGCGAGTTCTCTTTCGTGCTCGCCCGCACTGGCGTCACGGCAAATCTTCTCAGCAAACAAACCTACAATCTCGCTCTCACTTGCACCGTCCTCACCATGGCCCTGTCTCCCCTCGTCTCGGCCGCCGCGCTTCCCCTCGGCCGCTTATGGAAACGCTGGCGCAAGCCCGCACCGGGTACTCATAGCTTTGAATCCACGGGGCCCGATCTGAAAGGCCATGTCATCATCGCCGGTTACGGCCGCACCGGAGGCGCCGCCGCTCGCGCACTGCGCGCCGCCGGCACTCCGTTTCTCATCGTCGAACTCAACCACTCTCTGTTTGAAGACCTCTCCACCGCCGGGTTTGCCGGCGTCTGGGGCGACATCACCCGGCCCGAGATTCTCCATGCCGCCAAGGTCGAATCCGCCAAAGTACTCCTCCTGACTTTCCCGGTTCAAGCTCTGATACATCTCGCCGTAGACAACGCCCGCCATACAAATCCAGGCCTGACCATCATCGCCCGCGCCGCCCACCAGAACGACATCGCGCCCCTGCTCGCCCATGGCGTCGATGTCGCCGTCCAACCCGAATTCGAAGGCGGCGTGGAAATGGTCCGGCACGCCCTTGCCGCTCTCGAGCGAAACTTGCATTGACTATATTTTAGTTATGACTGAAATATAGTCAATGCTGTCGATCATAGCCGAGCCAACCCGTCAGGAGATCCTCCGGATCGTCTGCCGCGAAGAAAGATCGGCCGGCGAGATTGCCGGCCAATTCGGCATCACTTTTGGCGCGATCTCGCAGCATCTCCGCATCCTCCGGGAGAGCGGCGCAGTCGATCTCCGTAAGCAAGGCCGCACGCACTTCTACAAAGCGAATCACCAAAAGCTGGAGCCGCTGGCCCAGTATCTGGGACCGTTTTTGGGGGGCCGTCTCACTGCACGCAAGAACCTCGCCGAAGACGACGAACTCCTCACAAAACCAAGGAATTAAGTATGTCCGACATACTTGAACTCTCCATCCACATCAATGCCAAGCCCGAAACGGTGTTCCGCTGCTTGTCCGATCCCGAGTTGTTCAAACAGTGGATTGGGCCAGGCGCCGTGCTCGACGCGAATAGCGTAGCCGTCGATTACCCTACGGGCCAAACAGCGCGTGGCACGCTGCGCGAATCGACGCCGAATGAACGCATCGTCTTCGGCTGGGGCTATGACGCCCCGGACACCACTACGGCGACGATCCAACTCACGCCCACGGCTGCGGGAACGACCGTCACCCTGACTCATGCCGGCCTCACCGAGACCCAGCGGTCCGAGCACGCCCAGGGCTGGACGCACTACCTGTCTCAACTCGCCAGCGGCGCGGTAAACCTTGGCTTTGCGGCCGCCCTTCCCACCGCCGTCGAGAACTACATCAAGGCTTGGAGCGAAAGGGACATCTCGGCTCGCGCCGGTCAACTCGACGCCTGCTGGGAGGACGGCGCGGCCTTCCGGGATTTGATGGGCCTCGCCGATGGACGCATCGGGCTGTTGCATTACATCACGAACGCGCAGAAGTTCGTGCCCGGTTTCCAACTGGAGCTGGGAGGGACGCCCGAGCAGTGACACGGCTATTACCGTTTCCCATGGCTGATCCGAATGCCTGACGGCAACGTGATGGGCCGGGGAACGAATTTCGGACAGCTTTCGGGCGGAGGCCGTTTCGCGTCCGCAATCGGCCTCTGGGATAAGCTATAGCCATCACGATGACGCTGACAACAGGTGACAAGTGAGTTCGACCAGACGAGGATTTCTGAGCACGGCGGCGGCAGCGGCGATTACGGCGCGGCCGAACATCCTGTACATCATGACCGATCAGCAGCATGCGGGCATGATGAGTTGCACGGGGAACCGGTGGCTGAAGACGCCGGCGATGGATGCCTTGGCGTCGTCGGGCGTTAGGTTTGAATTGGCTTATTCCGGGAACCCGGTTTGCGTTCCGGCGAGGACGTCCATGATGACAGGGCGTTATCCGAGCCATTTCGGCATTCGCGGCAACGACGCGCCGACACTGCCGGATTTAGTGTTGCCGGTAGCATTGGGGAACGTCTTTCGCGCCGGCGGGTACCGAACAGCATTTGGCGGGAAGACGCATTGGCCGAAGCCGATGACGGCGGAGAGCATCGGGTTCGAGTACATCAGCTCGGACCAGCGGGACGAGCTGGCGACGGAGTGCGTGAAGTTCCTGGGCCAGAAACAGGACAAGCCTTTCCTACTGGTGGCCAGCTTCATCAATCCGCACGATATTTGCTACATGGCGATTGATGCCCATGCAAAGGCGGAAGGGAAGCCGACGGTCTATTCAAAATCGGTGGTGGAACGGGAGTATGTGGCGGCGGCTTCGCGGGTACCGGCGGGGGCTTCTTGTCCGCCGCTTCCCGCAAACCACGGGCCGACGGCGGGCGAGCCGGGTGCGTTTACGCGGTTGACGGGGTTCCGGAAGCATGTACGGGCGCATTGGTCAGCCGAAGAATGGCGGTTGCACCGGTGGACGTATTGCCGGTTGACGGAGGGCGTGGATGCGGAGATGGGGCGGGTGCTGGGTGCGCTAAAGGACTCGGAGTTTGCAAAAAACACCGTGGTGATTTTTGCCAGTGACCATGGCGATATGGACGCCGCGCATGGGTTCGAACATAAGAGCCTGCCCTATGAGGAGTCAGCGCGGGTGCCGTTTATTGTGTCGTGGCCGGGGCGGATACCGGCTGGCAAGGTGGACCGGAAACACTTGGTGGGATCGACGATTGATCTGCTTTCTACTTTGTGCGATTTCGCCGGGATCACGCCGCCGCCGGGGCTGCCGGGGCGGAGCGTTCGGAAGCTGGCGGAGAAGGGATCGGAGACGGGTTGGCGAACAGATTTAGTCGTCGAGTGCGGGGATTCGCGGACCCTGCGGAGCGCACGATATAAGTACTCGATCTGGGCGGGGCCGGGGACGCGGGAGATGTTGATCGATATGGATAAAGACCCCGGGGAGATGACAAATCTGGCGGGAGAGCCGGGGATGGCCGCCACGATGGCGAAGCACCGGGCGCGGTTGCGCGTGGAGATCGCCAGCCGTGGGGACAAGTACGGAGAATCGCTGTTCGCGGCCGATCAGAACGCGTAGCGGAGCGCGAATTGGATTTCGCGCGCGGGTTGCGTGCCGTTGATGGAGCCGAAGTTATTAGCGGAGCGGTTGCCGACCGGAGCATTCAAGTTCGTCTTGTTGAGGAAATTGAAGGCTTCCATGCGGAGCTCGAACTTCTGGCGTTCAGTGATGTGGAAGTCCTTGTGGAGGCCGAAGTTCATGGCGTGGTACGAAGGCCCGCGGACGATATTGCGGCCGGCGTTTCCAAAGGGCTGGGTGATGTCGGTGGGAAGCGACACGGTGGCCGGGTTGAGCCACTGCGACACCGAGCGCTGCCCTTCAGGCAGGACGGGATCGCCGGAGATATTGGGCCGGTAAGTAGGCGCGCCGGAGACCTGGAAGGTGGAGGACGGACCGTAGCTGAGGTTCACGGGGACGCCGCTGGATGCGAAGTTGATGACGGACAACCGCCAGCCGCCGGCGACGAGATCGGCCGGTTTGCTCCAGGAATCACCGAATTTCCGGCCCTTGCCGAAGGGGAGGTCCCAGAGCAGAGTGGTGGTGTTGTTAAAAGGCTGATCGTAGCCGGAGAGACCCTTTTCCTGGGCCAGGTTGAGATAATTCACGCGGGAGTTATCGCCGTTGGCGGTTTCGAGGTGGCCGGAGGCGTTATCGATGGCCTTGGACCACGTGAAGGAGTTGAGGAAGTAAAAGCCGCCTGAAAAGCGCTTTTCGATCTTCGTCTGGAATGCGTGGTAATCGAGAAACCCGCCGTTGAAGGCAATCTGGACGAAGCCGATGGTCTGGATGGGCCGACGGGGCTGCAGGGCGAGGGCCTCTCCGGTCCGGTTCGGGCGGGCCTGATTGTAATCGCCGAGGATCATCAGTTTATTGGCGCTGGCGCCGACGTAACCGACGTCGAGTACCCATTGACTGGCAAGTTCCTGCTGGATGCTGAAGTGCCAGTTCTGGTTGTACGCCGTGCGAAGGTCGTTCGGAATGTAGTTGGTTCGGGTGTTGATGGCCCTGATGTTGGCCAGACTCAGAAAGTTATTGGGGTAGCCCAATGTCGTGGTCCGGTAACAATCGTTGGGGCCTTGAGCCGGGCTGGTGCAAAGGGCCTGGCCGTTGGGAACGCCGGGCGGGAGTTGCGAGTCGACGATGGGGTTGAGGATGAATGGCAGGTTGTAGGCCAAAAGATTCTCGCCGCCCATGCGGTTGAAGTGAATGAAGCTGACGCCGTAGGCGGAACGGATGACGGTCTTCGGGAAGAGCGTGTAAGCGATGCCGATTCGGGGCGCCCAGTTGTTCTTATCGGGCTTGATGAGTGACCGTTCTTCGATCGATCCGGACTTGGCTTGGATGAGCGTATTGGTGGCGGGATTGAGGCTCGAAATCGCGTTGTCGCGTTCCCATTGCGGAGTGGCGAATTCATAGCGCACCCCAAGATTAAGGGTTAGCTTGCGGGACACCTTGAAGTCGTCCTGGAAGTAGAAGAAGTTCATCCACTGCCGGTAATTGACGATGTTGGCGCTGTTGAGTTGATAAGCGCTGCGGGCGCCTACCAGGAAGTCCGAGAGGAACTGGAGGTTGTTGTTCGCGGCGCCGGGGACCAAGGAGAAGCGGCCGTTATAGGTGTCAGAGCCCGATTTCGGATTGAAGTCGTCGATCTCCGTGCCGATCTTCTGATATTCCCAGCCCGCCTTGAGCGAGTGGCGTCCAGCGATGCGGGAGTAGTTGACCTTGGGATTGATGACAGACGGATTCTGGAACTGCGGGTTCGAGTTCTGGACGCCGAAGGCGCTGTAGCCGTTGACGTTCTGCGAGTAGAGTCCACCGGTGAAACGAGGGTCATTCGGAGCGTTGGGGATGTTGAACTTAGAAGCCACGGTGGGTTCGCCTACGAAGACGGGGAACTTGCCGCCTTCGGAATCGGAGATGCCCATACGGAATTCGAGGAGGCTGGCGGGCGTGACGTTCCAGGTGCTGCCGAAAGCCACCTGTTTATTGAGGACGCGGACGTTCCCGTTCGAGTTACCGCCGGAGGGTCCGGGGATGGCGGGAGGCTCGAAATTCTGCAACAGACGGTGGGAATAGCGGCCGAAGAAGTTGAGCTTGGAGTTGAGATATTGGTCGTAGCGGATGTCGCCCTTGTCGTTCTGATCGGCGCGGCGCGGCTGGGACTGATAGTTGTTGGAAATGCCGGGCAGATTGGGCGCGGGAAGGCCGGCGAGAACTTCGCGGGCGAAGGGTGTAATGACGGCCGAGGGGACGATGCCGTCACTATAAATGGCGCCGGTGATGGGGTTCCGGACGGCGATGCCGAGGTTGCCGGCGCGCTGATCCATGGTGGGCAGCGTGGCAAACGCGATGCCTTTTGAGATGCGGCGATAGCCTTCATAGTCGGCGAAGAAGAACATCTTGTCCTTGCGGATGGCTCCGCCGAAAGTGCCGCCGAACTGGTTTTGGATGAGGACCGGCTTCTGATTGTTGACCGGCTTGAAGAAGCCGGTGGCGTTGAGCGCCGTGTTGCGGAGGTACTCGTAAGCGGAGCCGTGGAACTGGTTGGTACCGGAGCGAATGGAAGCGTTGATGACAGCGCCGCCGGCACGGCCGTATGCGGCGGAGAAATTGTTCGTCTCCAGGCGGAACTCCTGCACTGAGTCGGGCGAAAGCTGGACGACCTGATTGGAAAAGCCCTGGTTGGAAGTGCCGTAAGCGTTGTTGTCGACGCCATCGATGACGAAGTTGTTCTGGGAACTGCGCATGCCGTTGACGTTGAAGGAAGCGTCGCGGGATCCCGAGATATCGCTGCGGCGGACGCCGGGGGCGAGGAGCGCGAGATCGGCGTAGGCGCGGCCGTTCAATGGAAGATTGACGACTTGCTGGCTGCCGATAACGGTGCCGCGGGAAGAGGTATCGGTTTCGAGGGCGGCGACGGCATCGGTGACGGTGATACTCTCGGTGGTGGCGCCGACTTCGAGTTTGAGATCGACGCGCTGGCGGGCGTTGACGGTGACGGTAAAGTTATTGGCGAGGGCGGTTTTGAAGCCTTTGGCGGTGGCTTCCAGCTTGTACTCGCCGGCCTTGACGTTGGCGAATTGGTAGTTGCCGTTGGCATCGGTATTCGCTTTCTGCTGAACGCCGGTGCGGACGTTGGTTAGGGTGACTTCGCTGGCCAGGACGGCCAAACCGGCCGCGTCCTGGACGGTTCCGAGCACTTGCGCGGTATCGAATTGAGCCATTAACAGGCTGGCGAACAGGGAACAACAGAATGTTAAGCGTTTGAACAAAGTAGACTCCTCATAAATTAAGCGTAGCTTGCCTTCATTTCAGCACCGTTGCCGGATTATTACAACTTGGAGACAAAGTATGTGAGGTGTTCTTTGGGTTAGGCTGCCTTGGGTTCCGGAATTAGTTCGTGGCCGACGAGATCGACGTCGTTTTTGTGGAAGATTTCGCGGTAGAGGTTGATGACGCTGGGGGTTACGGGACCGGTGATATCGTACTTTTGGGCCGTATTTTCACTATTTGGGTCGGTCTGTTCGTCGATATCGTTTCTTTCCGGGGCCGGAGGGACGGGGGCGGCGGCGGGCCAGGTTTTCTGGAGTTCTTTGAGACGGCGCTGGAGTTGGGCGATGATGCGGAGGCAGAGTTGGGTGTCTTTGCGCAGTTCGGCTATGGTTTTGTTTCCGGTGAGAGCTTCCTGGGCGGCTATTGAGATTTCGAGG
>Ga0163151_10001356_pt1 | contig 41351 bp, 36 predicted proteins | sample OliLakLV19MP5IB2_FD_145596 | JGI IMG/M metagenome (GOLD analysis project Ga0163151, IMG submission 145596) | Freshwater microbial mat bacterial communities from Lake Vanda, McMurdo Dry Valleys, Antarctica - Oligotrophic Lake LV.19.MP5.IB-2 | ecosystem: Environmental > Aquatic > Freshwater >...
AAAAAAATATTAAACCTGAATGTGTTTTTGTGCAGAAGAGCATATGTTTGAAAGAAGGAGCCAGCGGCTAGTAAAATACTTCCATCCAAATACCACCGCCAACGTATTCAAACCCCATAGATAATTTTTTTTTGCGCCTGGCTCCCGAAGGATTTTTCAACACAAGATTAAACGCAACTCCGCCAGAGCCCGGAGCTGCGTTTAATCCTTATATGTTAGCGGGTTGTGTTTACCCTACAAAATGAGGGTAGCAACAACTCATTGCAGGATTTAATCCAATGGACACTGTTGTGTTTACCCTACAAAATGAGGGTAGCAACAACTATTATGGCTACTTAGCAGCGAGTAAAGCAGTTGTGTTTACCCTACAAAATGAGGGTAGCAACAACAAAATCCAAATGCAACACTTGATAATATTGGTTGTGTTTACCCTACAAAATGAGGGTAGCAACAACTATTATGGCTACTTAGCAGCGAGTAAAGCAGTTGTGTTTACCCTACAAAATGAGGGTAGCAACAACACGCTGGAGCGTTAGACATCATCAACGTAGTTGTGTTTACCCTACAAAATGAGGGTAGCAACAACACAGGATGAAGGAGCTTGATGCACTTATTGGTTGTGTTTACCCTACAAAATGAGGGTAGCAACAACCGTACACGTTTAAGCGTAAGCCGTTTCGGTTGTGTTTACCCTACAAAATGAGGGTAGCAACAACGCTTATGTTAAAAAATAAAACATCATGACAGTTGTGTTTACCCTACAAAATGAGGGTAGCAACAACATGGCTTAATTCTGAAACTAGACTACACAGTTGTGTTTACCCTACAAAATGAGGGTAGCAACAACTCAAAAGCATCTTATTGGCTATCAAGATGTTGTGTTTACCCTACAAAATGAGGGTAGCAATTTTATCTAAGACAGTTGCTATTGTGGAAGCGTATGTCTCATAGATTTGCTGGGAGATGGAGATGTTTTGTTGCCATTGAATATTTTTATCCATTACAATTTTAGGTGGAAATTGATTATGAGAAAATGCGTTTCGGATTACCTTTAAAATTTTAAATTCGGTATCGCCAATAAAATTTTTTTCTTTCAACCATTTCAAGTAGGGTTCAAATTGAATGTTTCCTTCTATCTTATTTCCTTTTTTGTCTCTGAATAATTCCTTTATTTCATTTTCCGCTTTTTCTATGATTGCTGTTTCCAGTTTAAAGGTTTCGTCAAAAACTTTTTCTTTTTCCTTGTTGTATTCGTCCAGTTCATCTTTTAGTTGTTGATAAGGAATTTCATTTTCTTTAAAGTATTGAAATAGTTCGGGCAACCGCCTATCGGAAATGAATTTTTTGAAAACGGAAAAGTCCTTTCGTTTTCTTTTGTCGGTTATAGTTTTGTTGATTTCTTCCGTTCTGTCATTTTGTTTATCTATGTAATTGCCTTCGGCATCGTAGGATAAGAAACCCTTTACTTTTTGTTCAATCTCCACCGTTTCATTTAAAGCGGCTTCTATGTTATGGAGTGTTATGTTTAAGTCCCTATCTGATTTCATTAACTCTTTTAACATTAATAACATTACTCTATCCTTCGTTTGATAAAAACGAATTAGTTTTTCATTTTCAGTGATGGCGTGATTGAAAACACGCAAAACATCATTTTCGTTTAGCAGAGGTTTTCTTTCTATTTTTCTTTCTATATTCAGTTTTTGCAAAACAGTTTTTATTGAACTTAAAAAATAATCTTTGAAAGTGGGCTTGGATCCCAGTTTGAATTTTACAGTTTCTTTATAAACTTTATCTTTATAAATCTCATATTCCCTTTCAAAATTATAAAAAGGTTGTGTGTCTTTAAGCCATTGAGTGAGGAGATAAGAATAGTTGTGTTTAGGATTCCGTTCTATCCCTATCTTGTTTGTCAATACTTCAACCAGAGCATTATCAAATAAATCTGTTGGCAAATCAAGGGGCTTGGGATTATCTTTTTCTTTTTTTCCATTGATGAGATTGTTCAACCATGAATCAAAATCACTTTTCGTTCTATCAAGATTACGAATGGAGAAAGGCAGTGTTAAATTTTCAGGCAACGCTACTGTTGTTAATTTCTTCTTGGCTTTTTCATTCCATTCAAGTTTATAAAAAACATTTACTATCCAGTTTTGTTTCTTTTCTAAATACATTTGATAGAAATCGGATGTATAATGAATCTCGTTTATGCGAATGTCTTTTAAAAAAGGATGTCCTGTTTCTTTGTTGAATAAATTGAGTTCATTGCAAATAGTAATGAATAATTGTTTGTTTTCGTCTCCTGCAAAAAGGGCTAAACATTCCTGCATCTTGTCGTAATAAAAAGGCGTTATTTTCTTCTTTATGTTTTCATCAATGACCATATTTACAATGTCTTTTGCAAGGAATGTAGCCATCACGCCAATCTTAGGGGCTTTGCCTTTTTTATTGTCTTTGAGCCGTTCTGCACATTCGCTCCTGAACGCTTTGATGCGGTTGGCAATGGCGGTTTCTTTTCCTACTTCTTTTATGTCAAGCCAATAGTTTACTATTCGGGTTGGTATTTGAGTGTGGTTGAGATTATAATGTGATAATAACTCATTGAGTTGTTCTTTTCTGGTTTTTAAATCATTCAGTATTTCATTTAATTTATTTTTTCTTTCGGTATAGTCCTCAATAGAAGGATTGTCATAAGCGTGAAGATTTTTCTTTTGAAATTTTTTGTAAAATGGTTTTTCAAATTTCAGTTTGTTTTTTATTTCTTCAATGAAGTCCTTATTGAGAATTTTTGTATTATTTGAGTTAATAAATTCTTCAATTATTGTTTCAACTTTCCCTTTTTCCAATAATTCAAGGAGAACGACTTTGGGCAGTTCGTGAATACTTAAAAAAGCATGAGGATTGTTTTGGAATAAATTGTATTTCACATTGCTTTTTTCATTTTCACTTTTCTTTAGTTTAGGGTAAATGGGAACACCTATTCCATTCGGGAAAAACTGAAAGCCGATTTTATTTTTCTCCTTGTCATAGTTATATCGGGGAGAGAATTGTTCAAAAGCGAATTGTTTAGAGTCGACATTTTTAAATCCGTCTTTGTTGATCATTTTTCCAATTACTTTTTCCAATTCATCTTTTGTTTTTTCAATACTGGTAAATTCATCCAATCGCCCGAATGCTTTGGCGTTTTCAATTATCATTCTATCTTCTTCTGCATTATTAAATTGCTTTTTGTATTCGTCAATTTGAAATTTTCCAAGGTCAATTTGAAAGCGGATTTTATTGAATGCTTTGGTAGTGTCTAAATATTTTAAAGCAAGATAAGGGAAACGGTCTTCGTGTCTAATTCTTTTAGTGATGCTTTGCATGTATTCATAAAAGTCCTCATCCGGTAATTCCTTTGCAACAGCATTGTTATCTTCTATGTTAGTTATTTGTTTGCTGTCAAGTGTTGGTTGAAACGGTTTTTTACCTTCTTCTGTTAAAGAATTAAAAAGTTCGGATGGACAGCGATTGAGTTCATTGAGCATATCAAGAATAAATGCCTGTTCGGGGTCATCACTAATAAATCTATCGTGAGGAAGATTGACGCAAAAAGCGCAAAACACTTCTCTTGTGGCTTTAAACTCCAGTGTGTGCGTGCCTTTAAATCCAATTATTTTATTGATGAATTGAAAAGCATTTTCTCTGTCTAAAAACAAACAAGTAAAAAAGACCAAGCCATCTTCGGTAATTTTATTTTCATTATCTACTAAAATTATATTTTTTCTTGCAAGTTCAAAATGTTCGTCTTTAAAGACACCCGTAAATCTTTTTATAGAATATTGAATCGCTCTTGAATAATTCGTTGTTAAAAAGTCGGCTAATAGTTTATCAACCATTAGTTTTCTTTCTGTTCTTTTTTTAGTAGAAAAAAAATGCGAATAATCATTTCTGAAATCATTAAGTTCAGAAAAGCAAATTTTAAAAGTTTCCTTTAATTTATTAAAGTCCTTTCCTGTTTTTGACTTTTCTTCTGTCCGTTCTTCTTTTGGCAATTGTTCCGGGTCAAAAACTTTAGCAATAGGAATAAACCGTATCAGGTGTGAAAAAATATGGTTGGGTCTTTCTTTAATTGGTCTTGTAAGAAAACTGGTAGGAATGTGGCTATCCTCAGGCAATGGTGATAGTTTAAATCTTTCTGCTAAGTGATTGTTGATGACAAATACATTGTGTCTTGCCATATTCAGAAAAGCCCCGAAGTATTGCGGATGGTCTTTTAGTGTTCGTTTGTTTTCCATAATTAATATTTTTTTGAATTAAAATGTTTTTGAAAACAGAAGCAAAAATACAATTCAAATTTTGGTTGCAAATATAAAGGTAATATCGGAATGTATTCTGTCGTTTTGAATAAGCGTGGGCATTATTTTTTGCAGAATGTTTTTTATTTTTAGAATCGTAGCGAAAGCAAATGTGGTGAATTCCTTAATCAAAAAATAAAAAAGTCATTCACCTCTTTTGCTTTTGCGGGATGTAATTGCTTGGCTGTCTACGGAGGGTTTTATTTTTTGGCTGTCAGTAATGGAGAAATTGTCAAGCGAAGTGAGGAACTGTCAGCCGTGAGTTTGTTTTTTTTCCTTTTGTCTCGCTGTCAGGGAAGGAGAAATTGTCAAACGAAGTGAAGAACTGTCCCGCGCTGAATTTGTTTTTTATTTTTTGTCCCGCTGTCATGGAAGGAGCGATTGTCAAACGAAGTGAAGAACAGTCCACCGCTTTTTTGACCTTGTTTGTTTGGATGGGAATGCTCAATTGTGAATGGAGAAATTGTCTACGGAGAATGGATTTTGCGCTTGCAGGTAACGGTTTGCAAGTTTGCGCTGTTGCCGATTTACGGAGTGAAAAATTGTCTGCCGAATGCGAAACAAAGATATGAAAAACGAAACCTAATGCAAGCAGGGAAACGGCAATAGCGCGAACTTGCTGTTAACTACTGTAGCCCGCCTTGTATTTGTTTTTTTGTCCCACGAGAAATTGTATTGTGAATGAGAAGTAACAGTCTATGAAAAACAGTCGCCCGATCAAGTGTTTTTTGTCGCCTGTGATATTCACTGCTGAGAAACAAACCGGGGAATTGTCCGGTTAAATGAAATGCTGTCTACGGAGAGAGTTCTTTTTCACGTGTACGTCCGGGTACAATGCTGTCTGCTGGCACGATACCATAAAAATGGCAAGCTTATGGCGTATGCCCGCCTGCCATCACTAAATCCTATTGATGGCGGGCAGGCAGAACTATAAAGGAGAATACCGCTCATGCGCCATGTGCTTGCCATTTGTGATTTTGCAAAATACTTATGCTGTGGTTATTGTTCTTAGAAGTTATACAGTGTTTCCTTTTTCAATGCTGAAGAATAATTTTTTTAACAGAGTTTATCTTCTCGTCTCTAAACTGTACAAAATACACTCCGTTTATTTGATTACTTAGGTCTATTGTATTTTCTTTGTTCCTGATTTTAGTAGTTGATACCTTTGCTCCATACATATTATAAATCTCAACAGCAACTTCGCTTTTGCTATGATTTAACATATCAATATTTAACACCCCTTCGCTGGGATTTGGATACACTTTAAACATCCTATCATAATCGTTTTCATTCAGCCCTAAAGAATTCAATGTATCGTTGGTGTATACGCTTACATTGTCAATGTAGTAATATGAAAAATCGAGATTCTGATTTCCACCACCGACATAAACCGTATCAATATTCGTGGTATCATTAAAATTGCCAATTGTAATATACATTTCTCCTCCTACAGCTTTTATTGTATCTGAAACTAATACCCAGCCATTCTTATTTGTAAGTAGTTTAGTTGAGGGATTAAGAATTTGGGGAATGTAAGGTAGGTGCGAACCGTTAGTTGAACTAATTTGTGATTGTGAAAGATAAGCCCCAATACTACTACACGCATAATCACAAGAATCTGCTAAGCTAACATAAAATGACACAACATACCTGTCTCCAGCGTTTAACATGTTTATTAATTTTGCTTGGATATATTCCCTGTAATAAGATTGAAAAGAAGGTTTTATCTTATAGATAATGAATCCACAATAAGCTACTCCAGTTTGGGCAGGTTCCATTCCATTCCAATTATTTGGTACACCGGCAATACCTCCAATAGAACTACTACAATTATTAAAATAATCAGGGGTTCCGGATGTTGGGGAATACCAATTCAGTGTGTATAACTGGCTAATGCCTACTGGACAGGCAGATGTATCCTCAAAGCTTGGGTTAGGAACAAGGTTTTGAGATAGTGTTATAAAACTGTTAACACATAGTAGCGTTGTAAAAATAATCCAAAGTAATGAATAGTGTAATTTAATTCTCTGAATATCTATTGCAGAGAACAGACTTGCTCTTATTATGCATAAATTAAATCTCAAATGATATTTTTTGCCCTTGAAGATAAGAAGAATAAATTACTCATCAAATTATAGACAAATCCTCTTTTAATCAAGGGAACCTCTAAAAATCCCTTTTTGTTGTTGGTTATAATCAAAAGTATAATTTTTAATTGTATCTGTCTGATTTTTTTGTTTGGAGCAGAGTTTCTCCTGCTTTTTTCCTGCTTCTATTTTTCTTTTTCTTTCATTTTTTGAGGTTTTTTAGCCGACAAGGCACACCCCTCCCATGCTTAGCCGGAAGGAAGTGAAACCAATTGCATATAACGAAACATATTATAGGTTAAATTCATCATTCCGATTATAGCGGTGGCGCGTTTGATGCCGATACTGCGAATATAACTTCCGTTCATACTGTTTTCTATGAAGCCGAAAATGTGTTCCACTCTTGCTCTTGTTTTTGATTTGATGCGATTGCTTTCTTTTTGCTCGTCAGTCAAGGGTTTATTTTTGTATCCCTTCTCGTGAATTTGATTGTTCATTTTATGCTTCTCAACAATTTTTGCGATGGGTTCTCCACTGTATGCGCTGTCGGCATACAAGGATTGTTCGGCATCTTTTTCACTGAGCAAGGGATCCAGTTCTTGCGAGTCGTGAACACTTGCTGCGGTTACTTCGTATGTTTCTATGAGTTTGCTTTTCGTGTCGGATTTAATGTGGTCTTTGTAACCGTAATAGCTTTTTCCGTTTTTCTTCGTCCATTTCGCATCGGTATCTTTCTGAGATAACTTGTGTGGCTTTTCTTTCCAATCCTCTGGAATTTCTCCTTCCTTGATTTTTTTATTTTCTTCTCTGCTGTTGCGCTGAATAGGCACTTCTACAAAACTTGCATCCACCATTTTTCCCTCGTTGAGCAGCAATCCCTTCTTTTTTAATTCTTCCAGAAACAGTTCAAACAATTTCTCCGTAAGATTTTTCTCCGTAAGATTTTCTCTGAATAACCAAATCGTTTTTGCATCAGGAACTTTATCGCTGAGCGTTAATCCTAAAAATCGCATGAAAGATAATCGGTCGAGTACCGCAAATTCCATTTTGTCATCACCGATGTTGTAGTAGCGTTGAAGGATGAGGATTTTAAACATCAGCACATAATCATACGGGCGCGCTCCGCCAATTCCCTTTTTGGTTGAGATAAAGTAAAAGCCCCATTGCCGTTTAATGATTCCGTAGGTGTGTTCTATAATCGCCTGGCGTTTTTTGTAAGTAGTAGGATTTGCTTCAATGTTTAATCTGTTTTGTTCTATGAAAGGCGCATGCTCGCTGCGCTCAATTAATCTGCCGTCTTTATTTTTAGTACATAAGTTTTTTACAGCACAAGAGGAGCAGGCTTTTGTTTTGTAGTGCTTTATTTGAGCAAAAGATTTTCCTCAAGAGCAATGCTTTCTACAAAAAGATCGATGATGCGTACTTCGTTGTCTGAATCTATGATCTGGTCTAAGTTCTCAGGAAAAAGAATGCTTTGGGTTCTGTTTTTTCCTTGTATGAATTGCATGTGTAAAGGTACATAAACAGGAAAAACATCTTTTCTTTTCAGAAATTACTAGTCAACAAATGGATGTGAGTTCTTAGACAGTTTGACGGTCTTCGTGTTTGCGAGGGCGGGGATTTTGAAATACTTAATTGTCCGCCACTACAAATATAAATTAATTGTAGAAACTTTCTGTTTAAATGTCAGCCCCGCTCGCGCAAACGCGTTGTTACCCACTGTGCATTTTTTGTCGTGATTGTCCCACGATGCAAGCGAAACAGTCAAGGGAAAAACTGTCTTCCGTGAAAGATTGTCGTTGAAAAATTTGTCTGCGCGGGACAGTCACACAACAAAATGCAAAACAGTCTGTGCAAAAGCAACTGTCGAGCGATAAATTATTTGTCGGTGATTACTAATTTGTCTGTGTAGATTTTATTTTCTTCTGTCAAGCGAAGGAAATACAGTCCGCTTGGAAGATTGTCATTGTAAAAAATGATTGTCTGTCCAATATTACTACTCACCAGTCACCCGATGCTCCTTTGTTTTTTGTTGTCATTGCTTTTTTTATACTATCAGATAATTCATTTACTACTCTTAGTGTTTCTTCTTTCCTAAGTTTCATCCATGCTTTTTTAATCTTTTCTTCGGTTATTATTTCTTCGGCTCTCTGTTCTATCGGATTTTTATCATATTCGCTGGGATAATTTTGGTAGGTGATATTTGAAATAGAATATTTAAACTTATTGTCTTTAACGTAAATGCTAATTGTGTACCACATTTTAACTTTACTTTTTGTTCCGAGCCCAGTAAGGGCGGTTATATCTTGCCATGCCTTTCCGATTAACTTACCATCTTCTTTGTCGTCCATTTGTAAAACAGCGTTGGCTGATTTAAAGTTAATGGTAAACCATTCCCGTGCCTTCGAGTAGAGTTGGGATTTGTTTGCGCTGTCAATCGGAATAGTTTCTCCAAAAATAATATTGCCAGTTGTCGTATCAACTTTGACTGTGCTAAAAGTTTGTGCGAATATTATTTTTGCAACAACTAATAGGATGGTTGTAATCGTAATTGTTTTCATTTTGTCTTTAGTTTTTATTGTTGTTTGTTTTTTTGGGAAAGAGTATCATTTTTGTTTTTCAATTCTTGTGCTCTAATTCTATCATTAAGTTTAAGTATTTCTTTTTCTTTATTTTGTATTTGTTGCTCTTTCATCTCCATTTTTAGTTCCATTTTATCAATTTTATTTGATTGGTGCAAATTCAGATAGCTCATAATAACTGCCAATCCAGCAATACTAATATTTACTACCCACATCCAAAATTTATTTTTTTGCAGAAGATGACGACAGAACATCCATTGGAGTTTTTGCCTTTGTAAAAAATTGAGATATACAAACATCTCCTTCTTGTACTGAGAGTCACTTATTTTACAATTTAAACCTTCATACCAATGAAATGATTCATAAGTAAATGGCATAGCCATTCCACTGCCATTTAGAATTTTATACCTTCTTTTTTGCAGAATCAAAGTGTGTCCCTCTTTGTGTGAGTGTTTGTCCTCTCCGCGATTAGGGTGATAATCTTTGGTTTTAATTTTCATTTATTGTTTTGTTGTCAATCGAGAAAGAAACTGTCTGCCGATGAATTGTCTTTTTGTATTTTTTGCATTGTGGGTAACTTACTTATACCCGATACGCTCCATCGATTTATATCGCTTTAGCATTTAAATGGTTGCTAAAGCGAAACTTTTAAATTCTGGTTGTGCTGCATTATTTATTTAGCTCTACAAACTTGTATAAATTAAAATCCTTTTTCTTAGCCTCAGCTTCAACCTCAGTCTGCAGTTTTGCCTTATCTAAATCTTTCATTCTGTGGTTTTGAATAAGTTTAAAAGCCTTTTCAGTAAGTAAAAATATTTTTTTGTCGTTGGGTATTGTCCTGCTATGCTCGTCAATTTTATTTACCAGTTCTTCAATGCCTTCGTTTTGGGTAGCAACAACTTTTAGGATGGGTGGTATCCAGTGGCTAGTCATTTTATCTTCTACTAAATGTTTTAAGGTAGATATTAATCCTTCGGCACCGGGGTTATCGCTTTTATTTACTACAAACACATCGCCAATTTCCATGATGCCAGATTTTAATCCTTGTATCTCATCGCCAAAACCAGGAGCCAGCACCAGCACCGTAGTATCTGCCAGCCCTGCAACTTCTACTTCAGATTGCCCTACGCCAACGGTTTCGAGGAAGATGTAGTCGAATGGTCCACCCCCTCCCGAGCTTCGCTGCCAACCTTCGGTTGTCCTCAAAGGGGGAGAAGCCTGCGCGTGCAACTCCTTCCCCTTCGGGGAAGATTGGGATGGGGTGGAAAACCCCTTCATCACATCCACAACTTCTATAGTTTTAGCAGATAATCCACCCAAAGATCCTCTGGTAGCAAGAGAGCGGATGAAAATATTTTCATCGTTAAAATGCTCGGACATACGTAAGCGGTCGCCTAATAAAGAGCCGTAATTAAATGGGGAGGTTGGATCAATGGCAATGACTCCAACTTTTTTATTTTTTTTAGTAAGGTACGTCAGCAAGGCATTTATGAGCGTGCTTTTTCCTGCTCCGGGAGGGCCGGTAAATCCTATGACGGGTGTGTTGTTTAATTTCAGGGATGTTAAAATATCCTCATATCCGGGGAGTTCATTTTCTACAATGGTAATACAGCGGGCAAGTGCTTTTGCATCACCGGCAGTAAGTTGGGAGAGAAGAGTTTTTACATCGCTCATCAAGGCAAAGATATGGGTTTAAGGTTAACAATAGTAAAGTATAGAATTACTAGATTATGTAAAAAAGGTAATGTATGGCTTATTTTAACTTTTTCAAATGATAGTAAATTGACATCTTTACTCTGTGCTTCTCATTTCACTCTGCGTGCTCTGTGTTAAAAATTTTCAACACAGAGATACAGAGAACACAGAATTTTACAATGCTGTTATTCTAAAATCATACTACTTAATTATAATTCATCTCAAAAATAATTTGGAACCCAGTTTCTAATACATGATTATAAGTATAGCCACGAATTGCGCGAATTTTCACCAATTCTTTCGTGCTAATTAGTGAAATTAGTGGCTGGTATTCTTATTTATTAATTTTGAGATAGCTTATAATGAAAAACCTTTCGCAAATAATAATCGTAATTTTGTTCGCATGATCCAGTTATCGGTAGTTATTATCACGTTTAATGAGGAGCTAAACATTGCAAGGTGTTTGGATTCTATAAAGGATGTTGCCGATGATGTGGTGGTGGTAGATTCATTTTCGACTGACAAAACTCAGGAAATTTGTTTGAACAAAGGTGTAAGATTTGTGCAGCATGTTTTTGATGGACATATCGAACAAAAAGCCTATGCACTTACACAAGCTAGATTCCCTCACGTACTTTCTTTGGATGCAGATGAGGCTTTATCGCCTGAGCTTATAAAATCTATTTTAGAAGTAAAAAAAAACTGGACTCAACATGGCTATTACATGAATAGACTTACCAACTATTGTGGTACTTGGATTTATCATTGTGGCTGGTATCCCGATCGAAAATTACGCTTGTGGGATTCAAGGCTGGGCAGTTGGGCAGGAGTAAACCCGCACGATAAATTTGAAATGAACGTAGGAGATAAAGCATGCGGTCAGTTGAAAGGAGATATTTTACATTATAGTTACAATACGCTTGAAGATCATTATAAGCAAGTAGAATATTTTACAACTATTTCTTCTCAGGAGTTATTTAAGAAAGGAGAATCAGCAAATTTGATTACCATTTATTTTTCGCCCATCCTGAAATTTATTCGCGATTATTTTTTAAAGCTTGGATTTTTAGATGGCAGTACTGGGTTTACGATAAGCCGTATTTCTGCTTATGCTACTTATTTGAAATATAAAAAACTTCAACAATTACATTCTGCTAAGTAATGAGTAAGACTTTTTTAATAAGTCGCACGGATAGCATTGGAGATGTAGTGCTTACGCTACCTATTTTACATGCGTTAAAACAAAAGTATCCGGACAGTAAAATTATTTTTTTGGGAAAAGGTTACACCAAATCTATCTTGGAATGCTGCTTGAATATTGATCAAGTAGTGTGCTGGGATGAAATTGAAAAATTAGGCGATGTAGAGCGGTTAAAAACGGTAAAGGATTTTAAGGCAGATTGCATTATTCATGTTTTTCCAAATAAGCAAGTTGCTGCGTTGGCTAAGAAAGCCGGAATTCCAATTCGTATAGGAACCAGCCACCGTTTGTTTCATTGGTTTACCTGTAACAAATTGCCAAATTTTACTCGCAAAAACTCTGATTTGCACGAAGTGCAATTAAATTTTAAACTTCTTGAGCCCCTTGGAATTATTGCGGAACATTCGCTTGATGAATTAGTAAATTATTTTGACTTTGTAAAAATTCCTGCCCTTTCGGATTCTATTAAATCATTAATTGACGATAATCGATATAATTTAATTCTGCATCCTAAATCCAAAGGCAGTGCAGTAGAGTGGGGTATTCAAAATTTTTCAAGCCTGATCAAACTTTTGCCTGATGATAAATTCAAAATATTTATTACCGGAACAAAAGAGGAAAGGCAATTTTTAGATGTTCTATTTTCTGAGAACCCCCATGTGGTTGACCTGACAGGCAGGTTAAGTCTTCGGGAGCTTATTTCCTTCATTAATAATTGCGATGGGTTGGTTGCGGCAAGTACAGGTCCTTTGCACTTGGCTGCTGTAATGAATAAACGAGCAATAGGTATTTATCCTTCTGTCAGACCTATTCACCCAGGCAGATGGGCTCCCATTGGAAAAAATGCTTCCTATTTGGTTTCAAAAAAATCATGCTCGGAATGTAATAAAGGAAAAAAATGCGATTGCCTTTCTTCTGTTCAGACTCAGGATGTGGTGGAACTATTTATGAGAGAATTAAAATAGTTCCTTATCAAGCTTTTCGGTAGCTTGTAAAATCTTGCCAGTAATTTCATCGAGTATTTTAGGGTAATTTGTTTTTGCCTGTTTATCTCTGACTATCTTTTTATACTCACTCACGATTTTATAATAATTCGTATCAAAAATTAGCCATCTGAATAAAAAGTTCAATGTGTTTTCTGTATTCCATAAAATTCTTTTTATTCCAGATAGATGCGTGTGATGAAAGATGAACTTATTTCTTTTGGATATAAATTTTACTTTCTCTAAACTGTTGTGTGCTGATATTGTTTCCGAAAGTTTGTGATAGCAAACGGCTTTTGGTTCGTAATAACAATTCCATCCACTTCTCCAGGCTCGAACAGAAAGATCCACATCTTCCATGTAGTAAGGAGAATAGCGGGTGTCAAATCCTTTCAAGGTAAATAGTTTGCCGCGGTCTACCAGCGCATTAGCACCGGATAGGAATAGCGAAGGCAGCACTTTCGTATTGTCTGCTTTTACTTTATAATTAATGGTAGTTTTTAACTGACCGCCTTTCCAAACAGGGTATTTGGCTGCATCCATCAGTATCTTTCCATCTTCGGACCAGATGCTGCCCATTACACCAAAAGTGTTCGGGTCTTCAAAATATTTCCATTGTGAATCAAAATAATCTTCTTGTAGCGACACATCGGAATTTAATAGTAACACCAAATTCATTCTGCAAACTTCGACTCCTTTGTTTGCAGTAAAAGAAAATCCTTGGTTTATTTCGGAGAGTACAATTTTTACTTGAAGGTATTGTTCTTTTAGAAATGCAACAGAGGAATCCGTTGAGGCGTCATCGGATACAATTACTTCAAATTCGTTCGTTGATTTTTTAAGTGCAGCAAAGATGCTGGGAAGATTTTTTTCTAATAAAAATTTACCATTGTAGTTCGGAATGACAACTGATACGGAATATGACATATCAGTTATTATTTGTTGTAGGTTTCTTATATAAAAACAGGAAGAAGCTATTGAAGAAAGCAAAAAAAGTAATTCCTATCTGAGATTCTAGGGTGTCTTCAACTAGCATGGACAGAGCGGCTATGATAAAAAATAGCACATAAAAATAGCTCTTAAAATTTCCATCTACACATAATGGATAAAAGAGTGAAAAGAAAAAGATAAATAATCCAACTATCCCAAAAGCGGTTGCTATTGCTAAATACTGATTGTGTGATCGTAGCCTCCATTCCATGCTAAGGGGAGAGTTCATTTTTTCATATTGAGATGCAAAAGCATTTTTTACATCGCCTGTGCCAACGCCAAATAAGAGATTCTCTTTAATAATTCCAACGGCAGCTTTCCAAAATTCAAAACGTTGTGTTACAGAATGTCCGCTAGGGTTGTGTCCGTTTTGGTAGGTTTCCCATTCCCAAACAACTTCTTGAATTCGTGCTGTGGGGTTAAACAGGCCCATGTAATTTACATTAGCAATGCCGTTTTCAATTGCTTCCTGTTCTTTCAAGTTAAGTGCCAACACTCCTTCCGAATCTTTGTTGAGCCCTTTGGATGTTAAAAACCGAATGAGTGTATATTTTATTTCGTTGCCGCGTTTGTCTTTACTGGCATAGTTAATGTTGCTGCGTTCATTCCAACTTTTTTCAAGTTCACTTTCGCAAACATTTCTCCAGGTATAATTTCCGTTTTCTATATCTTTATTAATCGTGTCGTTATAATACAGGTTTCCGTTTTTAGTCTGAATACCTAATGGGAGATTTGTTGATGTTTTTGATACTTCAGAGTTAGTTATTGCATTTTTAATTGAATAAAATACTATTCCCAGACTAAAAATTATAAAAGTGGATATGGTGATTCTGACTATATAGTTGTTGGTAAAAATTATCTTTCTTATCGCTAACAACAAAGCCCCAGCTACAATACACACTAAGCCTGATGCTGATTCCATCATGATGAGGAAACTCATTAGCCATAGGATTAGTAATGAGGCTATTACTTTTAAATAAACCGGTATTTCGGTTGATATAAAATAGAATAGCACAAATACTGCAAGCGCAATCATGAGACCAAAACGGATGTGAGAAATAAAAATAGAAGATTGCTTAGGATGTAATATTTCTCTATCTATAAATCCTGATAAAATATAAAATCCGATAAGTGTGCCTATGATTACAGAAATAGTAAAAGCAGAAAGCAGCATTTCAGACATTTTTTTGGAAAGTGGTGCAGAGGTAGAAAACAATAAAGGGAGTAGGAGTAATGGAGTTTTTTTCTTTATATCGCCAAGACCGTATACGCAATCAGAAGTATATAGTAGCCCAATTAGATGCATTAGGAAAACTGCAGTTAATGATAGAGCGATTTTATTTTTAAAGAATTTAGAGAACTTGTTCTTAAGGTCTCCGTCCAATAACCAAGAGAGCAGCAAAATGCCTTGCGAAACACTAATTAAAAATTTAGAGTAGGGCAGTGAGCCCGCCATCAAAAACAATCCAAATAGAAACGTATAAGAGAGGATTTGTTTTTTTTGTGATATTTCCATGAGAATGAGAGCTGTATCCAAACGCTGTAACCGTAAGGATATTATCTGTAAAAATAAAAATCCCCTGCCAATGGCAGAGGATTTAAGTAGGAATAATATTAATCTCTATTCTCCTTCGGGATCTGTACTATTGTCTTTTAATGGTTCATTTTCTACATTCTTTGAAGCAGCATTAGCTTGAGTTAAACCAGGCTTACCAATTACTTTATACTGCCCTGTTCCTGCTAGGATAGATTTATATAATTTGGTGTCGAATGCAACCCGAATAGCTTCTTTTAATTCATTGTCGTTCCGTAGCGATGATTCCAGCCTTCCGCTTTGGTAATAATAGCGTGATGCAATTTCACTTTCTAATATTTCCTTGATTTCTTCTTTGTATTTTCCAATATCTTCTTTTTTGTTTGCTTCAATTTTGGATTTTAATACGTTGTATTCTTTTTCCATGCTTTCGAAGTATTTTTCTTTTTCAGCAAATTTTTTCAAATCCTCAATAGAATTTTCACTCTTAGTAGTATAATCATATTTTTTATCGGATAAGTATTTGATAAAATCAGCATATTCTGCTTCGGTTAACGCAAAATCTTTTGAAGCAGAAATTTTAGGGTGTGATAAACGGTATTTAGTAGCATAATCAAAAATGTAACTGTTGCTTGCTATAGCAGCCGTAATGAGCGCATATTGTTTAGCTTCTAAAGTTATGTCCGGGAATATTCCACTACCGTCATATACGCTACGCCCATTTTTTGTTTTGAACTCACGAATAAGTGAGTCTGGAATGTGCTCCGCTTTGCCTAGTGTGTTTTTATGAATGTAATCCAGCTCCTGAATGCAACGTCCGCTAGGTGTGTAGTATTTAGCGGTAGTCACTTTCATTTGAGTGCCGTACGAAAGTTGAATGGTTTGTTGCACCAATCCTTTTCCAAACGTGCGCTGCCCTAGTATTACTCCTCTGTCAAGATCTTGTATGGATCCGCTTACAATTTCGGAAGCAGAAGCAGAATTTTTATTGGTAAGCACTACAATAGGCATAGCTGTATCTACTGGAGCAAACATGGTTTTATGTTTGCGATTCATTTCTTTTACTTTTCCTTTTTGCTCTACGATGTCCTGATCTTTAGCTACAAAGGTGTTTACAATATCAACAGATTCTTTCAATAGTCCTCCGCCATTGTCGCGCAAGTCGAATATTAAAGATTTAATTTTATTTTTTTCTTTCAATTCCACAAATGCATCTTTAACTTCTTGTGCAGCATTTTGAGTAAAGCCGGTAAGTTTGATATACCCTACAGTGCCATCGCCCACCACTCCATAATAGGGAACGTTCTTGATTTTAATTTCCTCCCTTACCAAAGTAACTTCAAAAGGTTTTTCTACTCCCCCTCTGGTAACTAGCACTTTTACAGATGTATTTGCTTGTCCTTTTAATAATTTACTTACATCGGACGTATTTTTTCCCTTGATATTTTTGCCGTCAATTTCTGTGATAAGATCGCCAGCCATAAGTCCGGCTTTTTGAGCAGGAAACCCTTCGTAAGGCTCACCTACCATAACATATTCATCTTTTTTTCGAATGATAGATCCTATTCCTCCATACTGACCAGTAACCATCATGCGGTAATCTTCAATGTCTGATTCTGCATAAAACTCAGTGTAAGGATCAAGTGTATTGAGCATCTCATCTATGCCTTTCTTAATTAGTTCGCCCGGCTTAACATCATCCACATAATACGTATTTAACTCCCGCAATAGTGTAGCAAATATGTCTAGGTTTTTAGAAAGCTCAAAGTAGCTATCTACAAATCCAAAAGAAAAAATTGTTGCTAGTGGAATGGAAACAATTAGGATCCATTTTTTTGAACGTTTAAGAAAGTTGTTTATGTAATTCATATTTTTAGCCTTTAGTCGTTAGTACTTAGTTTTTAGTTCTTGGATTCACTTTTTATTTCTCACCTCTTACCTCTTACCTCTCACCTCTTACCTCTTACCTCTTACCTCTCACCTCTCACCTCTTACCTCTTATTCCCTAACCCCTAATTAAGGTACTGGATCATATCCTTGTCCGCCCCAGGGGTGGCAGGAGCACACTCTTTTTAACGTAAGCCAGCTGCCTTTTAGGGCTCCATGCTTTTGCAAAGCATCTATTCCATATTGCGAGCAAGAAGGTTGATATCGACATGCGTTTCCTAAAAAAGGTGATAGTGTTACTTTATATAATCTTATAAAGTTAACTAAAACTGTGCCGATAAATTTTCCTACCATGTTAATTTATGTTAACAATCAATCAACTTGCTGTTTGTTCTGCCAGTTTTTGTAAAGATACCAGCATTTTAACTTCTATCTCCTTATATAATAGAATCTCTTTGGATAGATATATTAACATCACATCAATAGATAGATTCTTTTTTTCTAATATTTCATAAAGTCCGTGTTTGTTTTTTCGGTAGGCTTCTCTTATCCGTCTTTTTAACAGATTTCTATCTACAGCTTTGGCAAAAGAACGTTTAGGTACAGAGATGCCAAGTTTTACGGTATTTTTTTCTGTAGATAGCAACCAAATAAGTTTGAAGGGCTGGCAATTAAAACTTCTTCCTTTCTCAAAAAGATTTGAAATTATTTTTTTATTAGTAAGGTGTTCTGCTTTTTTAAAGGTATTGCTCGCCATGCCCCAAAAATACAAAAGCCCTGACGGTGAGGTCAAGGCTTTTTGTAGAGTTAGTAATTATTACTGAACAATAATTTTCTTTGTAACGCTATACTCGTTTACTTTTAGAGTTACAAAATAGATTCCAGACTTTAAGTTTTCTCGTTCTAATGGAAGTGTGTAAGTGCCAGCAGAAAGGTTAGATGTATTTGAGATTGGGATTATTTCTTTACCAATCATATCATATAAGCCAAGAGATACATTGTATTTGTCTTGAATGTTAAATGTGATTGAAGTATTGTCTGTAAATGGGTTTGGGAAAATAGATAATCCAAAACCATTATTCAGCTCTTCTTCTATTGATAAAGTTCCGTTGATATTGATATCATCTATGTAGACATTGTTTCCAACACCATAGCCGGTAAACTCAAATTTAAAGCGAAGTTCTGGCGATCCTGCAGAGCTGTTAATGTTAATGGTCTCCTGTCTCCACTGCGAGGTAGATGAGGGTGTAAATGCTGCTCCAGAAGTACTTGTTACAGTTGGTAGGTTGCTAAAATCTTTAGAATATTTTTGAACCCAGGCAACTCCACAATTGGTAGATGTAAGTACTCTCATCTTATCCAAGGTATCGCCAGCGCTTCTTCTTTGGTATGCAACTCTAAAAGACATAGTAGGACTAGTTACGTTGCTAAAGTCAATTGATGGTGTGACAAACTCATCAATATCCCCTACTGTAGGAGAGTGATTATTTAATTTTAAGGATGCTGAGCCAGTGTATGCGGCAGTTGTAGTTCTATCCCAGGTGGTTGAAGCACCGCTCATGGAATTCACATAAAAGTCATTGTAAGGAAATGTAGCATTCTCAAATCCTTCGGCATAAGGAACAGTGCTGGACGGAGAGCTGCCCAGCACATTAATTAAAGAAGACTTTGTAATGGTTTGTGTAGTTACGCCATCACTTACAGTAAGTTTTACAGAATAGGAGCCTGGTGTTGTAAATGTATAACTTGGGTTTTGTGTAGTTGCATCAACAGAGCCGTTGTTATCAAAATCCCACTGCCAGGTAGTTGGAGTTTTAGTCCAGGAAATATCTGTAAATGTAATGGGGCTTCCTACGCATATTAATGTTTTACTTACCGTAAAATCTGCTTTGCACAAAGTGGCTGCAGCACTAACTCCGGTAGCTGCTAAATTGGAAGTAGTCCAAAGATTGTTTCTTTGAGCTATTGTAGATTGTGCAGATGTTCTCATGCGTGAGCATTGCCCTTTAGTGAACATCCTGTAACAATACGCATAGTCCATGTAGTTTTGGACATTCTCTTCGGTACCTGGATTACAAACATCATTGGAAGTTAAGTTGCAAGTTGTCCAGCCTTTTGTAACTGGAGTATCTGATACGCCATCATCACCGCAAGCAACTCCCGGCTGATTGGTTCCACCCCAAACGTGAGGTAAGTTAAACCAGTGTCCAATTTCATGACCTAGCGCACGAGAAGTATTAACAGAACTTGGAGCTATAGAGCCAACATAATTATAAAGAATAATGATTCCGTCAATGCTGGCAGAAACCGAGCCGGGTAAATAGGTATATCCAGCAGCACCGCTGGCTATGTTATTTACAGTATAGATATTCAAATATTTATCTCTAGGCCACATGTTTATCTTAGAAGCATTAGAGCCGTTTGCTCCATCACCAGCTTTGTAAGTTTTTGGAGTCACAATGCGGTCAATGCCATTGGTACAATTTCCATTAGGGTCTAATTTTGCTAGTTCAAATTCCATTTCTGCATCTCCAGTAAGATTTGTGAAGGCAGCAACTACGGTAGAAAGATCTGCATTTAACATTCTGAAATCTTCATTTAATACTCGCATGGCATCGTGAATGTTTGCGTCAGGGATATTTTCAGGTCCGTAGTTATGAAGAACGTGAAATACTACTGGTATTTTATATACTGGAGGAGGTAAGAGTGAAGGCGTAGGAGGTGCAACTCTATCTTTGTCGTGATAGTCATCAATTCCTTCGCCTTTCAAATGAGGGAATTCTTTCAATAATGTTTCGGTAGCTTCTACTTGTCCGCAATATTTTAGTGGATCGCCTGAAACAGGATGCCTTTCTTGAGCAGAAAGAGATCCAATGATAATTGCAGAAAAAAGGAATGTGGTAAGTAAATGTTTCTTCATGTCGTTTTATTTTAATATTATTTACAAGAATTTCAAAGGTACAATAAGCTATTTAATAGACCAAATGATTTTTATAAAAGTTTACCCCAAAGCTTGTTTTAAATCAGCAATCAGGTCTTCGCTATCTTCAATGCCAACGCTTAAGCGTAAAAGTGAATCAACTACGCCTACACGCTCTCGCTCTTCCTTTGGAATGGAAGCGTGTGTCATGCTTGCAGGATGATTGATAAGTGACTCGACTCCACCTAACGATTCGGCTAATGAAAACACTTTAAAGGAAGAAGCAAGTTTGAATGTGTTTTCTAGCGATTTGTCTTTAAGAGCTATGGATATCATTCCACCAAAACCCCGCATTTGTTTTTTAGCAACATCGTGGTTTGGATGATCTGTAAAACCTGGCCAGTATACTTTTTCTACTTTAGGGTGTGTTTTTAAAAACTCAGCCACTTTTTTTCCATTCTCGCAGTGTCTTTCCATACGTACGTGCAAGGTTTTTAGTCCGCGCAATACTAAAAATGAATCCATCGGTCCCGGATTTGCTCCACAAGCATTTAATATAAAGGCCAGTTGCTCAAATAATTTATCATCGTTAACGCATAGCGCTCCCATCACCACATCGCTATGGCCACCTAAATATTTAGTTACAGAATGCATTACAATATCTGCTCCTAAATCAAGTGGGTTTTGTAAATAGGGAGATGCAAACGTATTATCTACAGCAAAAATTAATTTATGCTCTTTAGCAATTTTTCCGCAGGCAGCAATATCTATTATCTGCATAGTTGGGTTGGTAGGTGTCTCTGCCCACAGTAATTTGGTATTTGCATTGATGCGTTTTTTTATCACTTCCGGATTTTTTAAATCTACAAAATGAAATTTGATGCCATAGTTTGCAAATACTTTGGTGAACATGCGGTATGTGCCGCCATATAAATCATCGCCAGTAATTACTTCATCACCGGGACGTAGCAATTTAGCAACTGCATCCGTAGCGCCCATGCCACTTGAGAAACACAAAGCATGTTTTGCGTTTTCTAATTCAGCTAAACATTTTTCAAGAGCAGTACGGGTAGGATTTTTTCCTCGGGCATAGGAAAAGCCCTTATTTTTTCCGGGAGATTCCTGAACGTAGGTGGATGTTTGGTAAATGGGAGTCATGATGGCTCCTGTGCTTGGATCCGGCTCTTGTCCGGCATGAATTGCTTTTGTTCCGAATTTCATTGTATTTGAATTAATGATGCTTTTGAGTGTTAATACGAATGTACGAATTTAGGAAAAGGAACAAAGATTAGAGGGAGTTGTTCCATTTGTATATTCGCAGCGCATGAACAAAATTGCTAAAGCACACGTGGCATTATTTTTATCGCAGGTATTGTATGCTGCCAGTTTTTCTATAGCTAAAATTGTAATGCATGATATTCCACCAAATATTTTAGTAATTGTTCGTGTGATAGGAGCCATTGGGTTATTCTGGGCAACCTCTTTGTTTGTAAATGAAAAAGTAGAGCGAAAAGATTTTACCAGATTATTTTTATTGGCCATTTGTGGAGTAGCCATCAATCAATCTTTGTTTTTGAAAGGCCTTAGCCTGACCTCACCCATTGATGCTGCCATCATGATGATTACTACACCCATCTTAGTGCTAATCATTGCGAGTATTATATTAAAAGAACGAATTACGATTATTAAAGTAATAGGCATCCTCATCGGATTTGCTGGTGCAGCATTTTTGATATTAAAAAATATGGGAACAGCTCATAAAGAATCATCTGTGCTTGGCAATACCCTCGTTTTCATTAATGCGATTTCCTGGGGGTCCTTTTTAGTATTGGTGAAGCCTCTGATGAAAAAATATCATACCGTTACTATTCTAAAGTGGACTTTCCTTTTCGGGTTAGGATTGGTGTTGCCGTTTGGAATCAGCGATGGTATTGCATTTGACTGGGGTGCGCTTTCTCACGAAGTAATTTGGCTGACTGTTTTTGTAGTTTTTTTTACCACGTATGTTGCTTACCTATTAAATACTATTGCGCTGAAGGAGCTTAGTCCATCTATCGTAAGCGCATATATTTATTCTCAGCCCATATTAACTGCCCTCATCGCCATTTTTATTTTTCAAAACGATGTGCTTACTTGGGGAAAATCTTTTTCTGCGCTCATGATATTCATTGGCGTGTATTTAGTGAGCATGGAAAAGAAGAAAGCTGTAGGGGAAGGAGTCGAACCTCCACGGAGCAGTTAGAATTATCGCCCAACCTTAACCCTCTCCAAAGTAAGGATAAAGGCAGGGCTCAAGTTTTTATTCTGTTTTCTCCACCCTCGAGACAAGAGGGCATGTCTGCCAAATTTCATCACCCCACAGTGTTTGGTTAATAGTTATTAGTGAATAGGGAGCAGCCAGTTTTTAGTAAATAGTTAATAGCGAAAAGTAAATAGTAATTAGGAAGCAGCTATTATATAGTTCTCAGCTGCTGCGTATTTAACTTTAATCCTTCAACTTTTAATCTTGAACTTGTTTTCAATGAACAGGATGTAAATGTAGAATGGTTAAATAAATATTATAGATATATCAAATAATAATTAATATAATTACAAAAAATATAATATATTTGAATAAATATTACAATAAACATAAAATACTATGTTAAAACAGCAGTCAAATTATCAGATTGATAACATCGACAAAAAGATTATTTCACTTTTAATGAAAGATGCGATGATGCCGTACACCGAAATTGGTCATCGGGTGTTGATGTCGAGCGGAACAGTGCATGTGCGCATGAATAACTTAAAAAAACATGGAATTGTAAAAGGGACAGCACTGGAGTTGGATTACGCTAAGCTAGGATATGATCTTACTGCCTTTGTGGGAGTGTACCTGCAAAAAGGTTCAATCTACGATAAGGTTATAAAAAGGCTGGAGAAAATTCCTGAAGTGGTGGAAGCATATTACACTACGGGTGTGTACAGCATTTTTATGAAGTTGGTTTGTAGAAACACGGATCATCTACGCGAAGTGCTCAATGAAAAAGTACAGTTTGTGGAAGGTATTGACCGTACAGAGACTATCATTTCGCTTGAAGAAAGTATCAAGCGTAACGCCCCTTTAGAAGATTAAGCTACTTGAACTCGGGAGTGCCTAACGATTTCAAAAGTGAGAAATGAGACCGCATGGCAGTCCAGAAACTTGGGATTTCACGGTAAGGTATTCCGTGACGTTTAGCGGCTTCCTTTATAATTGGGGAAATCTTTTTGTAGTGTACATGGCAAATCCTTGGAAACAGGTGATGCGCTACATGAAGGTTAATACCGCCAACCCACCATTCCAGCATCGAGTTGGAAGAGTAATCTCCGGTAGTTCTAACTACGTTTTCTGCCCAGTTGATATTTACAAATCCATCTTCTACTTTCGGATAAAAAACAGTTTCGGTAAGATGTCCGGTCACAAAAATGAGTGCTAGGAAAATACCAATCATAAAATGACCAAAGAGCCAGTACAGGAATATAAGTTTGAAGCTAACGCCAAAAACAAAAATTGGAATTATAAATACGTAAGTGTAATATAAGATTTTGAAAAAAACAAATTCAAATAAATAACCTGCTGTAAGTTTTATTTTACCTTCTTTAACGTATCTGAACAGCATTTTTATATCCTTAACTGTTGCATAATTTAAGGTAACCAGTGCGTAAATGAAAGTTGCATACAGCCATTGAAATTTATGATATCCACTCAGTTTATCCTCGGGAGTAAGACGTAAAATATTATACCCTTCAATGTTGCTGTCTTCTTTATATACATTTAGAAAGGTGTGATGTTCCTTATTATGTGAGATAGTCCACAACTTACGGTTGCAGCCCACTAGCTCTATAAAACTAGAAAAATATATATTAGCTTTTTTAGATTTGAACACCGCATCGTGGTTAGCATCGTGCATTAGGTTAAATGCAATCATTACATGTGAAAAGATAAAAGCAAGGCCAATCGCAAATGCAAGCCAGAAATTATCTTTGAATACAATAACCCCATACCAGGAAAAAGCCCAAAATAAAATCCAAAAAATTATTTTTGCAAACATCTCCGTGTTTGCCAGCGGAGAAATATTATTTTCTTTAAAGTAATTTGAAACGGAAGCCCTAGCATCCTCAAAAAAAGCATTTTCCTGAGGAGTAGATTTAAATTTTACGTTTGACATCGGTTGTTTGGTTTTCCGTTCTTTTGCAAGACCGGCAAATATATACCATTTATATAGCCGTAAGTATGAGTAAAGATGTATTCGAATAGAAATTGAAAGATTAATAAAGCTTATTTAAAAGCTTCTAAACTTTTTAGCTCTTCTTGAATCATTTTTGTCCAGTGCTGAACCGCTTCTTTTTTTTCTCCGGTTTCTGTCTCTTCCATATACAGGTCGTTACGCTTTTCAAGCTCTGCTAATGTTGCCTTGTATAACTCCTGAAATTTTTTCTCCGGATCAATGCCGAACTTTGTTTCCGAAAATTTCTTGCGCAGTTTTCTGCTTTCTACCTCGTGCAAGTCGAACATGGTTTGATAATATTTTAATATTTCCGGTGTTTTATCTTCGGGTTCACTATATGATTTCTTTCGATCAAAGATGGTAACCACCTCAGTTTTCATCTTTATTCCTTTTTTGAAGTAGGCATTAACCTGCATGGTGGCCTGACCAAACTGGCCTCCTTTGCTATCCGGCTTGGCTGCAAAATCTTTCCATTGTAGTTTGTAGCTGCTATTCCAATGTAAGGTGTCGGTTGGGGTTTGCTGACTGAAGGAGCAGTGAGCAGAAAAAATAAATATGGTGAGGAATAAAATATTTTTCATGGAATTTAGTTTTGTGTTCAAACTTACAAATATTGTTGGTATGCAGATTGTACGTGTTCGTGCATGAATATAATGGACTGTATTTCTTGGCGAACCTTTGCCTGTGTTACTTCGTGCTCTTTGCGGTTTCTGCATTTTTTTTAACAGCCTTTTACCGCAAAGGGTGCAAAGCTGCCGGCAGCGTCATGGAAGCAGCCCACATAGAAAACGCAAAGAAATTATTTTAACTTTGTTACATAATCTTACCCAATCCTATGGAAAAGCCATCCTTCTTTGAGCGTCTTAACAACTGGTCTAAACGCTCAGTAACATTAAAACTTCTTTCAATTGGTGTTTTAATTCTTATCCTGCTGATTCCTACTTCCATGCTTACTTCTTTAATTTACGAACGACAAGGCATTCGTGATGAAGCAATACGTGAAGTAAGTTCTAAATGGGGACAAAAACAAACGGTGGGCGGACCGGTTCTTTCAATTCCATATACTGTTTGGGTAAAGGATGAGAAAGGAAATTCAGAGTCTCAAATTCGCTACGCACATTTTTTGCCCGATAAGCTGGATATTGCCGGAGTCGTTTCGCCAGAAAAAAGATATCGCGGAATTTATGTGGTGGTGCTGTATAACGCCAAACTTCATATTAAGGGAAAATTTACTTCGCCCGATATTCAAGCGCTGAACATTTCGGAGAGCAGTTTCCTTTTTAAAGATGCTTCCGTTTCACTTGGCATACCTGATATGATTGGCATTAATAATGCGATTGACTTTAAAACGAAGGACACGTTATATTCCTTCAACCCCGGTTTGAGAACGCACGATATATTTTCTTCGGGAGTAAGTTTTGATATGAATTTGGATAAAAGCAAAGCAATTGATTTTGAGTTTGATCTGGATTTGAACGGAAGTAGCTCCTTACAGTTTTTGCCATTTGGAAAAGAGACTACCGTTGCGTTAACTTCTATTTGGGATAGCCCAAGCTTTGAAGGGTCTTTTTTGCCGGATAGTCGCGAGGTAAGTGAAAATGGATTTACTGCCAATTGGAAAGTGCTACAGCTAAACCGTAATTACCCGCAGCAGGGTACAGGTACTTTTGTTTCGGGCAATACTAATTCAAATAATTACGATTATGACTACGGAAATGTAAATTCAGTAAATGAAGCATCTTCGTTTGGAGTGAAGTTATTATTACCTATTGATGAATACCAAAAAACTACACGCTCGGTAAAATACTGTGTGATGTTTATCATACTTACGTTTTTAACTTTCTTTTTTGTAGAAGTGCTAACCAAGCAGCGCATACATCCTATACAATACTTGTTGGTAGGCTTTGCCATCACACTATTTTATGTGCTGCTGCTTTCTATTTCAGAACACTTAAAGTTTGATTCTGCTTATTTGATAGGATGCATTTGTATTTTAGTACTCATTGCCTTGTATGCAAAAAACATCTTTAAGAACAACAAGCTCACAGCAATTTTCTCCGGGCTGCTTGCCTTGTTGTATGGCTTTTTTTATTCCTTGATGCAGCTGGAAGATTATGCTTTGCTTTTAGGAAGCGTTGGGTTGTTTACTATTCTTGCTGTAATCATGTACATGACCAGAAAGATTGATTGGTATGATAATTAGGTAAAGCACTTTCTTCTAACTCTCCAAAAGTTAGAGTGATTCACGTGCGTACTCCCTCTCTATGGGAGGGTTGGGGTGGGCTTTGAGTTATATCAACGTCTCTCCATTCGTATCCGTAGTAAGTATCTCGCTCATGTAGCCAAAGAAAGGCATCATTGCGCGGAATGTTTTAATCACTTCATCGGCACCTTTAGTGCCTACCATTACGCTATCTGGAATTTTTTTAGAGAGGAGAAATTGTTTGTAGCGAAGTAGGTCGGCCGCAGGATGATTCTTTTCAAATCCCTTAGGTACATTCACCAATTGTTCGCCTTGTAACTTTACAAAGTTGGAAACAAAGCCTTTGCTCTTCAATATTTTTCTAAGTCGGTTGGGATCCATAGCAATTTGCGAGCGTATTAGTTTTAGATCATCAGGTTCTGGTCCCCAGAAACCACCACCTACAAAACAATTTCCAGGCTCTATGTGAAAGTAATAGCTACCGCGCAATGCTTTGGTAGCTCTGGTTAAAGAACCACTAAAAGCAGTTTTGTAAGGAGATTTATCTTTTGAAAAACGCACATCCCTATAAATTCTAAAAACAGATTTTTTTCCTGATGGTGTTTCAATCTTATCCAACTTGTTCATCTTAGCAATGAGTACATCGGCAAAAGCCAGTACTGAGGCATACTTCTCCAAATACTCATCCTTGTGCTTATTAAACCATGGACGGTTATTGTTCTTCTTTAATTTTTTTAAGAAGGTGAAGAGGGTAGGGGACATTAGAGAGGAGGTTGAGGTAAATATTAAGGATTAGGATTAGGTTAAGGCTGAGGATACTCGTATTTGTCAGGAGTAGCAGATGTCTCAATTAGAACAACCAAACCAGATTTTTAATCTTGATTATCTTTTCTTTCTTGATGTTAGCACTTTATTCTTTTTTTGTGGCGGTAAAAAGTTTTTGCCAGTAACTACGCTTTTTCCTGTTTTTGATTCTAATTGTTTGCGAGTATTCTTGGCAATCTTTCGGCCTTTTTTACCTGTTTTCTTTGCACTCCGCTTTCCTGACAGTAATCGGTAAGTTTGTTGCGAGTTTCTTGTCCGGTCATGCGCTGCTGAATCCACTTTTCGCTTCGCCCCAGCTTTTGCCAGTTTTCTCGCGCTCTATCTAATCCTTGCTCCGGGTCCGCAATTTCCTGCATGCGTTCATATCCAACTTTCGCTAACCATTGTTTAAAGGGCTCTGCTTTAGGCGAGGGGATAGATTGGATTAAGCGTAGCAATTGCTCTGTGTCAGCTACGTCTGTTAATCTCATTTTCCCATCTGGGGCTTCCATTTTCAAAGCGTTACAATTTGTAACGGTTTCATTTCCTTCATCTTTTAACCTCTTTTTCATTACACGCCAGTATACCTGGGGATTGGGGCTATTAGTGAGAATAGCTATTGCATCCACAATGGCGAAATACCAGATTTCTTTTTCGGCATCCCAATGACTTCGTACTTTTTTTTCTTGAAATAATTTAATATTGCCCATTCCTAAAAGTGTTATAAATCAGAACTGTATTTTTATTTACCCAAACAACAGCCTAAACACATCTTCCACCTTTGCAACGGGAGTAACTTTAATGCCAAAGGATTTTGTGTTGAGACCTTTGAGATTATATTTAGAAACAAAGATTTCTTCAAAGCCTAGTTTTTCTGCTTCGGAGATTCTGCTTTCAATTCTGCTCACGGGACGGATTTCTCCGCTAAGTCCAACTTCGGCAGCAAAGCATTTCTTTTGAGAGATAGGAATATCTTCGCTGGAGCTGAGTGTTGCGCAGATAACGGCAAGGTCTATGGCAGGGTCTTCAACTTTTATTCCACCTGCAATATTTAAGAATACATCTTTTATTCCAAGCTTGAAGCCGCAGCGTTTTTCTAAAACTGCCAGCAGCATGGACAATCTCTTAGCATCAAATCCTGTTGCGGTGCGTTGGGGAGTTCCGTACACGGCACTGCTTACTAGCGTTTGTATTTCGATTAGCATTGGACGTGCACCTTCCATCATAGTTGCGATAGCTACTCCGCTGGTAGCTTCTTCGCGTGCGGTGATTAAAATTTCGGATGGGTTGCTTACTTCACGCAAACCTGCACCGGTCATTTCGTAAATGCCTAATTCGTTGGTAGAGCCAAATCTGTTTTTTAGCGTACGCAGCAGTCGGTAAATATGATGTCGGTCGCCTTCAAACTGCAAAACGGTATCTACCATATGTTCCAAAACTTTTGGGCCAGCCAGCATTCCATCTTTGGTAATGTGTCCGATTAAAAATACTGGAGTAGAGCTTTCCTTCGCGTAGCGTAATAATTCTGCTGTACATTCTCTAACTTGAGAAATGCTTCCGGGCGCTGAATCGATATGCGCGCTGTACATGGTTTGTATAGAATCTACAATGACCAAGTTGGGTTCCAGAATTTCTATCTGCTTAAAAATATTTTGTGTAGAAGTTTCGGAAAGTATGTAGCAGTCCACCCCATCCCCCGCCTTCCCCGAAGGGGAAGGAGCTTGCAAGCGATCCGCACGCATGCGTATTTGTTGCTCGCTTTCTTCGCCCGATACGTACAAGGTCTTAAGGTTCTTTTGTTGCAAGGCGACCTGTAGCATCAACGTAGACTTACCAATGCCGGGCTCACCTCCAAATAAAACTACAGAGCCAGGAACCACTCCGCCACCTAGCACACGGTTTAATTCTTTGTCGGGAAGCGTGATGCGGATCTCTCCGCTTTGTTCTATCTCCGCAATACGCAGAGGTTTGGTTGCTCTTTGCTTGCTGCTTCCAATTCCCTTTTTAATTTCTGCTCCTGCCTTTTGAACTACTTCTTCAACGTAAGTATTCCATTCATTGCAACTCGGACATTTACCAATCCACTTACCAGATTGCGCTCCGCAGTTTTGGCAAAAGAAAGTTGTTTTAGTTTTTTGAGTAATCATTGGCCCCTCCTAACCTCCCCAAAGGGGAGGAATTGTTTTTAATAATTAGTTATATGCGCACATTCTCCCTCCCTATGGGAGGGTTGGGGTGGGCTTTAGTTTTTAATTTTATTTTCAATATTTGTTGTCGAATATCCATCCACAAAAGGAATTGACACCACCGTTCCTCCGTTTGCTTTTACCACATCGGCACCAACAATGTCTGCTTCTTTCCAGTCGCCACCTTTGGTTAAAACAGTTGGTTTAATTAGTGTAATTAATTCTAATGGAGTGGCTTCATCAAACACTATAATAGCCTCCACAAATTGTATGGAAGAAAGCAACAAAGCGCGGTCATTTTCTGATTGAATTGGTCTATTAACTCCTTTATTTAATTGTTTTACAGAATTATCTGAGTTTAAGCCAATTATGAGTATGTCACCTAGGTCAGCAGCTTTGCTTAAATAGTCGATATGACCGGGGTGTAATATGTCAAAACAGCCGTTCGTAAAAACGATCTTATGGTCCTTCATTCTCCAGATGGCAAGTTGCTTTAAAAGTTGGTCTTTTATAAGTATTTTTTTCTTGATAAATTCAAGATTATTTTTTGGTGTTTCCATATGGTCAAAGATATACAATTAGTTATTAGTCTTTAGTCGTTAGTCTTTAGTTTTTAGTTCTTAGTCCTTAGTTTCTAGTCCTTAGTCTATTGCTTATTACCTTCTGCCTTTTTCCCTTTTCCCTTTGCCTATTGGCTGTTTAATTCCCAATTCCCAATTCCTTCCTATTCCCTATTTTCTATTCCCTAATAACTATCTTCAATTTTGCTATTTTTGATTTTATACAAATGCATACTGCTTCCAATTTTCTAGACACAGAAATTACCTTTTTGAAAGGAGTAGGACCGGAGCGTGCCAAAACTTTAAAGAGCGAGCTCAACATCCATACGTTTCATCATCTGCTTACACATTACCCTTTTCGTTATGTGGATCGGACAAAGATGTATTCTATTAATGAAATAAATGGCGAGAAGCCTTTTGTGCAGTTTATTGGTAAGGTTGAATCTGTAGAACTGAAAGGCGCAAACAAAGGAAAGCGTTTAGTGGCGCAAGTATCGGACAAAACTGGAAGTATGGAACTGGTATGGTTTAAAGGAATAAAGTGGGTAGCGTCAAAATTAAAAACAGGCACTGAGTATATAGTATTTGGCAAGCCTAGTTTATTTAACGGTAGACTAAACATGGCTCATCCGGATATTGACCTTGCTACGGAAGAGAATTTAATAATTGTAAAAAAATTACAACCTGTGTACAGCACGGGGGAGGAGTTAAAATCAAAGTGGCTGGATAGTAAAGGTATCTGGAAGTTAGAGCGAACGCTAGTTGCGCTGATACGCAAAAATATTCCTGAAACACTTTCGCCTGAGATAATTAAAAAGTACAATCTTATTTCGCTCGAGGATGCATGCAAAATAATTCATACTCCTGAAAATAACGAGCTGCTTCAAAAGGCTATCTATCGCTTAAAGTTTGATGAGTTGTTTTTCCTTCAACTTCGCTTGCTTCAAATAAAGGGACTGCGTAAGAAAGAGTACGGTGGAATTGTGTTTGACAAAGTAGGGACATACTTCAATGATTTTTATAGTAATCATTTGCCTTTTGAGTTGACCAACGCACAAAAGCGTGTTCTTAAAGAAATCCGTATTGACCTAGGCACAGGTAAGCAGATGAATCGTTTGCTGCAAGGCGATGTAGGTAGCGGAAAAACCATTGTAGCTTTAATGAGTATGCTCATTGCGCTGGATAATGATTTTCAAGCTTGCCTAATGGCGCCTACCGAAATTTTGGCGAATCAGCATTATAAAAATCTCTCTAAACTTTTAAAAGATACTGGGATTACGATTGAACTCCTTACGGGTTCTGTAAAAAAGGCTGCACGTGTTCCCATTCACGAAAAATTGCAAAGCGGGGAGCTAAAAATATTAGTGGGTACGCATGCTTTGTTAGAAGACGAAGTGCAATTTAAAAATTTAGGAATGGTTGTTATTGATGAGCAGCATAAGTTTGGTGTGGCACAGCGTTCTAAACTTTGGAAAAAAAGCCAGCTTCAGAAAATTACTCCTGAGTCAGAATCATCGCAAGATTTTTCCCCCACGGGGAGGTCGGGAGGGGCCTTAACTTGGCTCCCCCCTCATATTTTAGTTATGACAGCTACCCCAATTCCTCGCACATTGGCAATGACTTTGTATGGTGATTTGGATGTATCTGTAATTGATGAACTACCTCCGGGAAGAACACCAATCAAAACGGTTCATCGTTCTTATGCGAAGCATGTTCAAGTGTTTCAGTTTATAAGAGAGCAAATAGCAAAAGGAAAACAAGTCTATGTGGTATATCCAATTATTGAAGAATCAAAAGTGTTGGATTATAAAAATTTGGAAGAGGGGTATGAGTTAATTAAGAAGAACTTTCTAGAGTCGGAATTCAAGATAGGAATGGTTCATGGGCGATTGAAGGCAGCTGTCAAGGAGGAGCAGATGAAGAAATTTGCTGCTGGCGAAACAAATATTTTAGTGGCAACAACTGTAATAGAAGTTGGTGTGGATGTGCCAAATGCTACGTTGATGGTAATTGAAAGCGCAGAGCGCTTCGGACTTTCTCAGCTGCATCAGCTGCGTGGAAGAGTAGGGAGGGGGGCAGAAGAGTCTTTTTGTATTTTAATGACTAAGCACGAATTATCTAGCGATGCTAGAACGAGAATGGACACGATGGTGCGCACCTCCGATGGATTTGAAATTGCAGAAACAGATTTGCGTTTGCGCGGTCCGGGAGATATGGCAGGAACACAGCAGAGTGGAATATTAGATTTTAAAATTGCGGATATCAGTAGGGACTCACAGCTATTGCAGTACACGCGTGGTATTGCTGAAGAATTATTGCATGCCGATCCTGAAATTTCAAAGCCCGAAAATAACCCTGTCCTTTTTGAACTAAACAGAATCAAAAAAGCAAAGCCCTATTGGGGAAGAATCAGTTAATTAATACTTTAGCAAAATGAAAAAATATTATCTAAGTTTTATTTTATTTGTATTTGCGGTTAGCTTATCGTTCGGACAAACAGCAAATAAAAAAACATATACCACTACGCCTACGTACGCAGAAATCATATCTACCTATAAATCGTTCGAAAAGAAAAGTGCTTTTTGCAAACTTTTTCAATATGGAACAACTGATGTAGGAAAGCCACTTCACTTGTTGGTGATTAGCAAAGGCAAGGTGTTTGACCCAATTACATTGCGCAAGCAAAACAAACGCATTCTTTTAATCAATAATGGTATTCACCCCGGAGAGCCGGACGGAATTGATGCCAGCATAGAAATGGTGCAAACATTAATTCAAGATGAAAGCAACATTCCAAACGATGTGGTTATTTGCATCATTCCGGTATATAATGTGGATGGATGTTTAAATCGAGGAAAATATTCTCGTGCAAATCAAAATGGACCAGAGGAATATGGTTTTCGAGGAAATGCACAGAACTTGGATTTGAACCGAGATTTTATAAAAGCAGATTCCAAAAATGCGCAAACGTTTACTGAAATATTTCAGATATGGAAGCCCAATGTGTTTGTAGACAATCATGTTTCTAACGGTGCAGATTATCAATACGTGATGACACTTATTACTACACAACGAGATAAATTACATCCTACACTCTCTAAATACATGACGGAAGACATGGTTCCTCAATTGTTCAGTAAAATGAAGTTGCGGAAGTTTGAAATGAGCACCTATGTGGATTCTCGAGGAGAAACTCCTGAAAGTGGGCTAGTGGAGTATTTGGAAACGCCTCGGTATTCTTCGGGCTATGCGGTATTGTTTAATTGTATGAGCTTTGTTCCAGAAACACATATGTGGAAACCATATAATGATCGTGTGTGGGCTACCTACGAATTAATGTTTTCATTTTTAGAAGTGATTCAAAAGGATGCACAAAAAATTGGTCAGCTAAAATCAGAGGCTGATTCTCAAATTAAAAAACAAAAAGAATTTGTTTTGAATTGGGAGCTTGACACCATGCGTTTCGATACGATTTCGTTTAATGGATTTGAAGCTTCGCATATTCCTAGCAGTATAAGTGGGAAAAACAGACTTTATTACGATAGGACAAAGCCGTTTACTAAAAGAATAAGATTTTATAACCATTATAAGCCTGTAGTTTCTGTACAAGCCTCTGCTGTATATGTTGTACCTCAGGCTTGGAATGGTGTTGTAGAAAGATTGAAAATGAATGGTGTAATTATGAAACGATTTGCAAAGGACACTTCGATTTCTTGCATTGTAAAATACATCACAGAATTTGAAACTTCAAAAAAGCCGTATGAAGGACATTACTCACATTACAATACAAAAGTGCGTATAGAAACACAAACAATTAATTTTTTTGAAGGTGATTATCTAATAGAAACAAATCAATCTTGCAATCGATATATCGTTGAAACATTAGAGCCACAAGGGGATGATTCTTTTTTTGCATGGAATTTTTTTGATGGTATTTTGCAGCAAAAGGAATGGTTTTCGGATTATGTGTTTGAAGAAAAAGCAGAAGAGTTGCTAAAAACGAACTCAAAACTATCCAAAGAATTTGAATCAAAGAAAAAATCTGATACTACTTTTTCCGATAATCACTGGGCTCAGTTAAGTTTCATTTATAGGAATTCTGTTTACTACGAAAAGTCGCATAACCGTTACCCGGTTTTTGGCTTGAATTCTACTATAGGTTTACCTATAAAGTAAATTTTTGCTTTCATTTCGTTGCAATTTGTTAATTCATTATAGAGAGAATATAATTGAATTTTAGATTTATTTTTTTACATTTGACCATATCTAAATATATATGGAAGAAATACATATCAAAGCTACCGAAGTATCACCTGAAGTAATTTTCAGCCCATCTAAAAAAGTTTTCTCTTTTTCGGGTTGGTCTAGACCAGAAAGCCCCTCTAAATTTTATGATCCAATTCTAAAATGGATTGAGGATAATGGAAGCGCGCAATTGAACAACGCAACAATTGATTTTAAGATTGAGTATTTTAATACACCATCTGCTCGAGTGCTAAGAGAGATTCTAGATATGTTAGATAAATTACACACCAAAGGCACTAAGATTACAATCAACTGGTACTTTGACGATGACAGTACTAAGGAGGAGTTTGAGTACGAATTTGCGCAAGGATTAAGCGTTCCAATCAATTTTTTACAAAAGGCTGATTAATTTTTCTTACTGACTATTAGTAGTTTACCTCTTCATATTATATGTATCTACATATAATATGAATACATATATTTGCAGAATGAAATTGTCTGAAGAGATAAAGCAAAAGAAATTCAAGAGTGAGTATCAGAAGTTGGCAATAAATCTAGTTTATACAGCTAACTGGTTAAACTATCATCACGAGAAGAGCTGTAGGAAATTTGGAATTACTTCAGAGCAGTTCAATATTCTTCGAATACTCAGAGGCCAGCATCCAAAACCAGCAACGGTTAACTTATTAATTGAGCGAATGCTTAATAAAACATCAAATGCTTCTCGTTTGGTAGAAAAGTTAAGAGTGAAAGAAATGGTTGCCCGACAAACCAGCGAGAATGACAGAAGGGCTTGCGATGTGATTATTACCAAAAAAGGACTAGCGCTACTTAAGCAATTAGATGCAGTAGAAAGTGAATGGAATGAATTGCTGGAACCATTATCAGAAGCTGAGTCAAAAAAAATGAATCAACTTTTAGATAAACTAAGAACAAAACAATAAACATAAATCAATAAATTAAAACAAAATGAAAAAAACAATTCTAGGAGCATCAATTATCGGAGCGATAATGTTTTCTGCATTTACAAACAAACATACCGATGTATACATGGTAGACACCAAACTAAGTTCATTAGAATGGTTTGCTGAAAAAATTGGTGGAAAACATAATGGTACTATAATGTTTACTTCGGGCGAAATAAAAAATGATCATGGAAGTATGACAGGCACTTTTGTTGTAGATATGAAGTCAATTATTGATAAGGATTTAGAAGATGAAAAGTATAAAGCAAAGCTTGAAGGGCATTTAAAATCAGCTGATTTTTTTGATGCTGAAAAGTTTCCTACAGCTACTTTTGTGCTTTCTTCAATAGTGCCTATTAAAGATGCAAAAGAAGGTGGGAATACACATACTGTAGTTGGTAATCTAACTATCAAAGACAAAACAAATCCATTAATCTTTGATGCAGTATTTAAAACAGAATCTGGGAAAATTGCTTGTGTAGGAACAGCAGTTGTGGATCGTTCGAAATATGATGTTAAGTATGGTTCAAAATCATTTTTCCCTGAAATTGGAGACAAAATGATTAACGATGAATTTCAAGTTAAGTTTAATGTTTTAGCAGTAAAACCATGATTACGATAATAACAAAAGAAGAACAAGCCTATGGAGCTTTTGATGGAGGAGCAATCCAAGAGAAAAAGCCCATAGGATTTCCTCAGGATGGAGGGAAAACAAAAGCTTATTCATCGTTATTTTATTGGGCACATGCCTGGAGTGATAATGGTGGATTGATAGGTGAACATCCGCATAAAGGATTTGAAATAATGTCGTTTGTGTTAACAGGAGAGATTGAACATTATGATAGCAAGCTGCAAGACTGGAAAAAACTAAAAGCTGGCGATGTTCAAATTATCCGATCGGGTAGCGGCATTACACATGCAGAAAAAATAAATGCCAACTCTTCAATTTTTCAAATTTGGTTTGACCCTAATTTGCAAAATTCACTTGGTAAGCCTGCAACCTACAACGATTATTCTGCAGATAGCTTTCCAGTATTAAAGGATGCAGAGTCTCAAACCAAAGTGATAGTAGGAGGCACGCAACTGCAAATGGATAGCAAAGTGGATTACATTCAAGAAATTGAATTTTTTGCTGACAAAAAATCTTATCCCTTAGAAAAGAATTCAGTTTATTCATTTTTTGTTTTAAATGGCTTCTTGTCTTTGTCTGGAACAAAAATGAAAATTGGTGATTATGCTATAGTACGTGAGGAAAATGAAATGACTTTTTCTGAGATAGAGAAAAACTCAAAAATATTTATTATAAAAATCCCAATAAATCTCGGGTTTCAAACCTATGCTCAACAGGCTGGCTCGACAAATAATTAATCTTTTAAAAAAACAAAAATGGAAAACCTAACAAAAGTTACAGCATTACCTAACGGGCCGTTGATGGTGGAAGGAACAATTACAGTTACTAAGCCGGATGGTACAGCTGAAGTAAAAGAAAACAAATCTTTTCTTTGTCGTTGTGGGTATTCTGCCAACAAGCCGTATTGCGATGGATCACACAAGAAAAATAATTTTGTTGGATAAATGGATCGCAGATTGTTTATTAAAACATCTGCATTGGGTGCCGGAGCTATGTTAGGATTGAGTTCTTTTATTGATTCCTTTGATCAGAAAAAAATTTCTGATAGCATCATGCCTGTTCTTTTTGTTGGACATGGAAATCCAATGAATGCAATTGAAAAGAACGAATATCATCTCAAATGGCAGGCACTAGGAACAGAGTTCCCTAAGCCAAAAGCTATTCTGGTTATATCCGCGCATTGGATAACAAACGGAACAAAAGTTACTGCAATGGATAGGCCGAAAACTATTCATGATTTTGGTGGTTTTCCAGATGAGCTTTTTGCACAACAATATCCTGTACCCGGTGCTCCTGATTTTGCAAAGGAAGTGCAGCGTTTAATTTCAAAGACAACCGTTCAGCCTGATTTAGATTGGGGCCTTGATCACGGAACCTGGAGTGTGCTGCTCCCCATGTTTCCAAAAGCCGATATTCCGGTATTTCAATTAAGCATTGATTATACAAAACCTCCGCAATATCATTATGATTTAGCAAAAGAACTTGCCTCATTAAGAATAAAAGGAGTTTTAATTATTGGTAGTGGTAATATTGTTCACAATCTTGGCAAGATTGATTGGAGCGGTAAAGCTTTTGACTGGACTATTGAATTTGACCAAAAGATTAAAGGTTTTATTGACAGCAAAAACCATCAGGGTGTTATTGATTATGAAAAATTAGGAAGTATTGCAAAGCTTGCCGTACCCACCAACGAACATTATCTGCCACTGCTCTACACTCTTGCGCTACAAAGTAAGACTGACTCATTATCTTATTTCAATGAGAAATGTGAAATGGGGTCTATGAGTATGCGCTCGGTTAAAATTGGATAATTACATTTGCAACGCACATGACTAAAAAAGAAATTGCACTTCTCCTCATATTAGCCAGCATTAATTTCACCAACATCATGGATTTTATGATCATGATGCCGCTTCAAGAATTTTTAGAAGAAACATTTTCAGTTTCTACTACTCAATTTGGATTGTTGGTATCTGCCTATGCTTTTAGTGCTTTTTTAGCCAGCACTACAGCTACATTTATTGTAGATCGTTTTGACCGTAAAAAAGTTTTATTAGTTGCATTTTTAGGTTTAATTGTTGGAACGTTACTTTGTGGCATAGCCTCTTCCTATTATATGCTAATGATTACTAGGATAATAGCTGGTACTTTTGGTGGACTTATCAGTGCGCAAGCGTTATCGATTGTTGCAGATACCTTCTCCTATGAAAAAAGAGGAAGGGCAATGGGCTTACTCATGGCAGGTTTTTCCGCTGCAGCCATAGCAGGAGTCCCCTTTGCATTATTTATTGCAACAAAATTTAATTGGCAAATGCCATTTTTAGGAATTGGAGCATTGGGAATCTTATTAATACCTATTGCATATTTTGTAATTCCTTCCATGAGTACGCATATTAATAAAGCAGAAAAAAGAAATCCTTTTTTAATTTATCAAAGTGTGTGGACTGACCGTAACCTACAATATGCATTACTAATGATGCTTACGCTTGTGTTTGCTCATTTTGCTACTATACCTTTCATAGCACCGTTCTTAACTAAGAACACAGGCTTTTTGCAAACACAGTTGCCGCTCATGTATTTTTTTGGTGGATGTATGTCGCTAATATTTTCTCCAATAATTGGAAAGCTTTCGGATAAATATGGAAAGCATAAAATATTTTCTTTTTTTTTATTACTGGCAATCATCCCCGTATTTTTATTAACCCACTTAACGCGAGTGCCTTATTACTATGTGCTAATTGTAACGACTTTGTTTTTTATTTTAGCAAGCGGCAGGATGGTTCCTGCTCAGGCTTTAATTACATCTGTTGTACCGCCAAATTTAAGAGGAGGATTTATGAACTTAAATTCCTCTATTCAACAACTAGGTATTGGCTTATCTGCCTTTATTGGCGGCCTAATTATTTCTCAGAATTCAGTAGGTGAGTTAATTAATTACAATCTGGTTGGCTACTTAAGTATTAGTATTAGTTTAGTTTGCCTGTATGTTTCAACTAAAGTGAAGGTTGTTTCTTAGTCAGTAGTTATATAAATAAATACACATGCTTAGAGCCGTTGTTGTTTTATCTATTTTCTTTTCTATTCTTATCGATTCATTTTCTCAGTCAATTTATTTTGAAAAATATTGGGGCGGTTCTAGCAATGATTTTGCCAGATCTGTACGTCAGCTATCAAATGGAAATATTTATGTGTTTGGTTATTCCAGTAATGGGCTCAACGGAGGATTTGATTTTGCATTAAATAAATTGGACTCTGTAGGTAATCTTCAGTGGACAAAATATTATGGAGGTTCATTAGATGATAACGGGCTAACCATGAATACTACTTCGGATGGAAACTTTATTGTTGCTGGGGAGAGTTACACTTCTTCTGTAGACTTGGATATTTTAATTTACAAAATTGATACTGCTGGTTCTGTTATTTGGACTAAGCGATGGGGGACTACATCTGGTAATGAATCTGTAAGGTCTGTTATTCAAACTGCCGATGGTGGCTATGCGTTGTGTGGTTTTAAAACGGATGCGCTAGGGTTAAATGATTGCTACATTCTTAGAACCAATTCTGTTGGAGATACACTATGGACAAAAATGATTGGTGGGGTGGATAATGAGTATGCTACCGGAATTCGAGAGACAGCTAATGGGAGACTAATTATTTCAGCAGATTCAAAAAGTTTTGGCGCTGGGGGCTATGATGTAGAATTAATTGTGTTGAATTCAGCTACCGGAAATATTTTGGGTAATTACTTTTATGGCGATAGCTTAAACAACGGCACACAAGGCATTGCTCCTTCAAAAGATGGTAATATTTTTATTTATGGTGAAACAGATATTTATCAATTTTCCCCATTCGATTTTTATTTAGAAAAGTTTGATACGCTTGGAAATAGTATTTGGAAACAAGTTTTTGGTGGTGTGAATGCCGATGCGTTATTTTCTTTATATGAGCAGCCGGACAAATCTATTTTACTAGCCGGTTATAGTAATAGTTATAACACAGGCCCAATTAACTTAATTATTTTTAAAACCGATTCCTTAGGTAATTTATTGTGGATTCAAAATTATGGCGATGTTGGAATAGATATAGGTTATGATATTGCTCCTTCGTTTAATAATGGTTATTTAATTTGTGGACAAACTTTTAGAGGGACAGATGATTTTTATCTTTTACATTTAGACAGTGCAGGCTTAGCTACAAATTTGTCAACGCTAAATTCTCAAACAACTTATTTTTCGGTTTACCCAAATCCTTCAGCCGGAACTATCTATTTGTTAAATAACAATACCCAATTTAAAGGTGTTATTTCTTATAGCCTATCAACTCTTTTAGGTCAGCAAGTTGCAGCAGGAATAGTTGTAAATAATTCTATTTCACTCCAAGAAAATATTCTTTCAGGGGTTTATTTTCTAGTGCTAACAAGTGACAATTTAATAGAGCGAAAAAAATTAGTTTTAACTCGATAAGCAATAGTATTATTTATTTTCATTCCATTTTAACAGCTTCATAGATGAGTTATTTGTCAATGTACTGAAAAAAATATTTTCTTTGCCGCCCCACTATAAGCACAAGCCCAGAACCCCGCACGAGGCCTATTTTAATATCCCTTTAAATTTTGATATCCGTACACGCATGAAGGAAGGGGTGAAACGCAGGGTGAATAACAATAGAAACGTAAAATGCCTTCAATGCAAAAGTTACAGGGAAGGCAAGGGTGCACGTCAAATTTCCTAGCCTAAGAAATTAACAATAAGGTATTGACAAGCAATGAGTTGCTGATGTAAAAGAGCAAATGGAAACTAATTACTTGCAGCCCTAACCAAAACTGCACCCATATGACGTCAAAAGAAAAAGCTTTAAAAATATTTAAAACATATTATACTGAGTGGGAAAACAGGGAACAGCACAATGAAAGCGGCTATGCTTATGAACAGACCTATGTAGGGTTCACGCAAAAAGTCCAGCCCAACCATTTTTATAAAAAAACCGAAAAACAGTCGAACTAATTTTATTAATCCAAAAGTTAAAAAAAGCAAACGCGTGTTGTTGCGCTAACCTTACCAGATTAAGTACAACAATCACCGCTCCTATCATAGATTCGCTGGTCAGACGGAGTCTGGCTCTTATAGCATCATTGAAATAAAATCGTTTTGCCTGTCCAAATTTGCCTTCTACGCAATTCCTCTCTGCTGCCGATTGTTTGAGTTCTTTTGTTTGTTCTTTCGTTTTTTCACTCGGCCTTCCTAAAGGCTTGCCGCTTAAGAATATGTTGTTCTCTTTACACCAGTCTCTAT
>Ga0163151_10001358_pt1 | contig 41304 bp, 35 predicted proteins | sample OliLakLV19MP5IB2_FD_145596 | JGI IMG/M metagenome (GOLD analysis project Ga0163151, IMG submission 145596) | Freshwater microbial mat bacterial communities from Lake Vanda, McMurdo Dry Valleys, Antarctica - Oligotrophic Lake LV.19.MP5.IB-2 | ecosystem: Environmental > Aquatic > Freshwater >...
TGCTGCGGTACGCCAAGAAGTCCTCGAAAGAGAAACATGCAGCGCTCACAAGCGGCTGCGAATAGCAGAGTGAGACACTTCGCGGCTACACCTCGACTTCAGGCTTGACATGATACATAGCAGACCTGACGGAACGGGAAAAGATACCAATGAAAAGATGTCAGTCCGCCGCGGCGGACTGACCTACGAATATCGGGGAATATGAGATTGCCGCGTCGCTCCGCCGCCCCGGACATGCGCTAGAGGGTCAATACAAGCGGCAGCAGTTCATTGCAATGAACATTGCACCGGGCAATTCATCTTTGCCCCGCGGGAATCCTGTTGACTCAAGAACATTCCTCTCTATATTTCCCTTTCCAGAAAAAAGAGAAAAGGACCTTTTATAATGAAAATAGCAGTTATTGGCGCAGGGCTCATGGGACGCGCCGCCCTTTATGATCTCTGCCAAGCCGAGGGCGTTACCGGAACCGGGGTCTATGATATTTCGCCGACACTTGCCGCCGAAGTCGCAAGCCGATATGGGGACGCCAACACAATCCATGACCAGCTCGATGCTGGCAATGAAGAGCAGGCCTTCGGCATCCTCAAACGTTACGATGTTGCAGTTTCGTGTGTGACCTACAAATATAACCCCGGTTTGACCCGCGCGGCTATCAAAGCCGGGTGTCATCTGGTTGATCTTGGCGGCAACAACGATACCGTGCGGCAACAAATAGCCATGAATGACGAAGCCGAAAAGGCCAATGTCATAATTGTTCCGGATTGCGGCCTTGCGCCGGGGATGGTGTCCATTATCGCCGCTGACGGCATCTCCAAATTCGACAAAGTTCGTTCGTTAAAAATCCGCGTGGGTGGCTTGCCGCAATCACCGCGCCCGCCGCTCAATTATCAGATGGTTTTCAGCGCCGAAGGTCTTATCAACGAATATTGGGAGCCCTGTATAATTTTGGAGAATGGCGTCCATAAGACTGTGAATCCAATGTCCGATATTGAAGCGCTGGAGTTTGACGGCATCGGTGAACTCGAGGCCTTTTATACTTCCGGCGGGACATCGACATTGCCAGACACCTATCAGAATGTCATCGATTTTCTTGATTACAAGACCATACGATATCCAGGCCATTGCAAACTGATTAAGCCGATGCTGGAGATCGGTCTTGCATCGCGCAAACCTGTTTCAGTGAACGGTCAAATGGTTGAGCCTCGCGCGGTACTCAAAGCTGTGCTCGATCAGAATCTTTCATTCGGTGATTTAGACTTGGTTCTTGTCCGGCTTACCCTCGAAGGAACCAAAGCTGGGAAAGAGAAAAGAGTTGTCTATGAAATTGTCGACCGACAGGAGACACGAACCGGGCTCACTGCTATGATGCGCACAACTGCATTTCCGGCCGCGATTATTGCATGGATGGCTGCCGCAGGTCAGGTTTCAGTTCGGGGAGTGAAACCGCAGGAAGTGGCGATAACGCCATCGCTTTTTATTCCACAACTCAAAAAGCGCGGGATAAATTTGACAGTCAAAGAATCTTAAAAGAGATCGGTCGGGAAGGTCACTTCCAACTTTACGGTCTTGCCCGGATAGACAGCGATCGGATAGCTCACCGTATCAGTGGCCGGAGTGTAGATAAAGCGAAGCTCGCGGTTTCCAATTGGTATATTGCTGAACGAGAAATTACCTTTGTTGGTCGGATTGGTCGAGGCTGTCGTTGTGCTTCCTGCACCATTGGGAAATGTCAAAAGAATGCGGATGGAATCCTTGTAAATGGAGCCGGGGATTGTTTTGTTGGCGTCGGTGACTATACCGGAAATAGAGTTAGCAAGCAGGATCGCTGATGATGAAGCAAACAGTTTATCAATGGTTGAACCTGAGCCTGTCGAAGTGATCGTTGTTCCTGAATAGGAATAGTTCGATCCCCAGCCATCTTTTTTGTAGTCGGTCGGTGCGATTCCGGATTCCATATACGGCCCATCCCAAGTTGTGTATCCGCCTGGATTCGTTACGAGCGCATCGAGATTAGTAGGAAGCGAGCCAATATCCCCCACGTACCCAAAGTCAGCTCGGCTGCCCAAAGCGTACGTTTCAGGATTGCCAACGATGGCTTGTGCAAGCTGATCAAGTTCCTTTTTAGTCTGCTCGCTTTGTGCGGTCGAAATGGCCGAGCCCATTTTTTGCGTTGCCACACCCGCCATGATTCCCAAAATAATTATCACGAGAATGGTTTCAATAAGTGTAAAACCGCGTTGGCTGGACGCCGACTGCCGCTGTAAAAAAAGATTCACGGCGACACCCAAAGATTTGTAGAAAATGCGTGTTCATTATAGACTGTCGATTTGGGGGTTACTGTGACAAACCGCGATGTTGTATCATTGAGCGGTTTATAAATTACCTGCAGGTCATGATTTCCGATTGGGATGGAGTCGAAAGTGAAGAAACCGCCTGCGTTAGGCGTCTTCGTTTTCGTTATTGTACTGCCCGTCCCGTTTGGGATGGTCAGACGGAGGGTGATCGAATCTTTATATGTGCTTCCCGGGGGAGTGCCATCCAGATCATAGAGAATCCCGGTAACGCGATTAATTGTCAAATCGGACGATGCCTCCGCGACCTTTCTTACGATCGAAGTCCCGCCGCCTGTGGAGGTAATAGTCGTACTGCCGAACGTATAATCCACTCCCCAGCTGTCTTTTTTATAATCATCAGCTACCTGGCTGAAGCGATTAGGGATGTACGGTCCCCGCCATGTTGCATAGCCGCCTGGATTCGTGTAAAGCGCATCGAGATTTGCCGGAAGTGCCCCGACATCCCCAACATAACCAAAGTCAGTTCGTACTGAGTTATTGGCAAGGGTTGCGTTTCCTGCAATTGCCGTTGCAAGGGCATCAAGTTCAGCTTTTGTTTCCTCGACTCTGGAAATATCACTGATTGTTTTCCCTGAACGAAGCGCGACTGTGGCAAGAATGCCGGCGATGACAATTGCAATCACCAGCTCAACTAATGTAAAACCTGAGTTTTCACTTACTGGTGATATTACGGGCATGTTGGCAGCACCTCTGTAAAAGTTGACCCATCGGAAAGTAATATGGTGATTGTTCGACCAGACATGGAGACGCGCCCCCCACCGCCGTTCGTGTTATTGCTGCGAAAGTCTTCAATTCTCAACTGGATGCTGGACCCAGAATTGATGGTCTGTGCAGACGAGAATGTGTATGTCGTGCCTGATACTCCTCTCGGGGAACCAGCCAAATTAAAGACATTATTCGCGTTCCATACAATCTGGCTATAGTATGCGGTTGGAGCTGCCCATGTAACCCGTATGGTCGAAATGGTTCGAGATGCGCCGGTATTGTTTACAATCCACAGTCGCAAACTTGCGCAGCCGGTGCCATTGACGGTGTCAGAGCTGGCAACAAATGTAAGTGAGCTTGAGGTTGAACCAAAATGCGCTGATGCGAATTTTACATCAAGTCCCGGGCTATTTTTGTGCCGGGGCAGGACAGTGAAATTTCTTTTGAGCGTATCGTTTAAAGGCTTGTATATGACTTTAAAATCCCGCACCCCGGCAGGAAGCGAATCGATTGTGAATGCGCCCGATGAGTTGGGATTGACTGTCCGTGTAATATTTCCCGATGCCCCTCGAGGAAAAGTCACCACGATGTTCACTGAATCCTTCTTAATCGAGCCCGGGAGCGAATCATTCTTGTCTTTAATAATGCCTGTGACCGTGTTCAGAAGATAGTCAGATGAGGCATCTGCGATTTTTTCGGTGATGGCGCTTCCACCACCTGGGGAAGTAATGGTCACGCCGCCGGAGTAGGTGTAGGCCGCGCCCCAGTCGTCAAGTCTGTAAGAAACCGTGTCCTGAGTAAATTCGTTTTGAATATATGGGCCATCCCAGGTTGGCAAGCCCCCGGGATTTGTATAGAGGGCATTGAGATTGACTGGGAATGCGCCGATATCGCCGACATAACCAAAATCGGCGCGTTGACCGTCCTGCACTCTGTCAGGGTCGCCGGTTATGGCGCGACTGAGCATTTCCATCTCTCGCTGGGTGCGAACGCGTTTGGTATCTTCGACAATGACCGTCATAGATTGCATGGCGAATCCGAGCATCACCGCGATGATGACCATGACGACCGTCAATTCGATAAGACTGAACCCAGCCTGATTTCTACGCATCAATTTCATCACTACTACCAGACTTTCCGGAAAAGTTGTATCAGCAAGTTATGGTCGGAGCCAGCTTCGATATTGGCAGTTCGCGATAGTGTGTCGTTGTTCGGAGTGTACACTACACGCAGAGTATGAAGTCCGATCGGGATGGAGTCGAACTGGATTCTGCCATTGTAATCAGGAAATTTGATTTTGGTTGTGGTCGATCCGGTTCCGTTTGGGATTGTCAGCAGGGCTTTGACTGAATCTTTGTATGTCGTGCCGGGGGGAGTGTTATTCAGGTCGGTAATATTGAGGACAACTCGGTTGTACAGAAGATGATTTATCGAGGAAGCAAGCGTCTGGGTCATCGCGCTTCCTCCGCCAGTCGATGAAATTGTCGTCCCGCCAGTGTACGAATAGCCATTTCCCCAGGCATCGTTCAAGTATTCGCTATTTCCTCCTCCCGTCGAAAAGGGGTCGGAGATATACGGCCCATTCCATGTTGTATAGCCTCCGGGATTTGCCACAAGCCCGGTCAAGTTGACCGGCATGGCGCCAATATCGCCGATATAGCCATAATGTGTCCTGACTCCGCCAGAGCGAATGTCGGGATTGCCGATAACGGCATACGCAAGCCGCTTCATTTCTTCGCGGGTTTCCTCAACTCGTGAAATTGTCTGCGTCGCTTTCATCGACTTGGCCGCAATTGTGCCAAGAATGCCAATGATGATCATCACGACCACCAATTCGATAAGCGAGTAGCCCTTGCTGCGGCGAATCGATGCGTAAAATGAACGCTCTAATCTCTTATTTTTATGAACAGCCATATATGTTTTATATATCGGCAATCTATGGCTCAAGCTTTGGAAGGAAAAATGGCGCAAAAAAAGCAAAACCGGCGGTTAAGCCCCGCCGGTTCTGCTTAGAGAATTCTCGGTTTATGAGAATTAATAGTTAGAACGTATCATCGTCCCATTTTAATCCCGCTTTTTCAGGGATTCGGACAATTAAATCTTCTTTGATAATACACTGGCAGGCCAGGCGCGAAGTGTCGGTAAGACCTTCGGCTTCATCGAGCATATCCTGCTCATCCTCGGATTTTTCCGGAAGCGTATTATAGCCAGTTTCGACGATGATATGGCATGTCGAGCAGGCGCAATTGCCGCCGCAGTTGTGGTCTATCTGGATATTATTATCCAATGCCGCATCGAGCACAGCCGTGCCGTTGGAGACATTCACTTCTATATTTTGCGGCAAAAATAAAACTTTCGGCATTTCCATATCCTCAAAAATCTCGAAATAGCATCCTTATAACGGGCGCAAAGGTATGAAATTCGGTTAAAGAATCAAGTTTTTTTCGTCTCTGCTGTTCTCTGAGAACGATGAACGACAAGATTGTCATGTTCGTTTCCGTATCGAATTGACTTAGCAAACGGCATGAGTTTGGAGGTTAACAACATGTAGACCCAGGGCGGCATTATTGTCGAGCAGCCCCGAACCAAGACCATTTTTCCGTCGAATTTGGACCACTCCAACTCATTTACCTTTGCAATGAAATCGTCCTCGCGGAAAATTCCATCGGTGAGAAAATCTTTGGGGTCAACGGTTTCGTAGGTCATAGGAATCTTCGGGGCTAAAAGATCATTCCTGCGCACATTAAAATCTAAAAAGACCCCATGCGCGTCAGTGGGCGCTTATCGAAAATTAGCAGGTGAATGATGTCCCGCATCCGCAGGAACGTTTGGCGTTCGGGTTGTTAAACTGAAACCCTCCGCCCATCATGCCGCCTTTGTAGTCGAGGGTCGTCCCGGCAAGGTAGACTAAGGCCTTCAGATCAACGCGAACCTTGACACCGTCGAAATCAAATTCACGGTCGAAAGCATTTGGTTCATTATCGAAGGACATGGTATAGGACATTCCCGAGCATCCACCCGAGGAAATGCCAAGGCGAAGAAACAGATTGTCTTTTGCGTCTTCTTCGCTGAAAAGCCGTTTCACTTCCTCAAGCGCTCCGGGCGTCACAATGATGATTTGGTCAGTCGGGGCTGGTTTCGTCAGTGTCTGTTCAGACATTATTCTTCTCCTGTTTATTCAAAAATATCTTCTTCAAATCTATCATTCTAATATACAGCTATCGGCAGAATCTTAAACAGGTTTTTATTGTCGTGGTTCATAGTTTTTTTGCTCGTTGAATTTGGGTATGCGCTTATTGAAATGTTAGCTCATTGATCGCCTAAGACTTTGTTGTGCAAGATGTTGCGGTAACAGTATAATCAATGTCATGGTTTGCGTACTTCCCCGTGCACCAACTTTCCTATGAAGAGAATATAAAAAATGAGCTATGTTTCGAACAAAGGGACTTTTGTCGCAGCCCCTTTCGCCTTGTGGGATTCAGACGCATAACGAATATTATTCGGATCCGATCTCCTCGCCATATTAGTCCACTCATGTCAATTGAAAATGCGCGTTGCGATTGAAACAGAATAAACTATATTTCGTTTGTACCAGTTACACAAGAATCGACAAAACAATATGTCGCGGTGGTAAGGAGTTTTTTCTGATGAATTTCGACGACAAGCAACACAAAGTCAAAGTCGGCCTTGCCGAAATGCTCAAAGGCGGAGTGATTATGGATGTGACTACTGCCGAGCAGGCAAAACTCGCCGAGCAGGCCGGAGCCTCGGCAGTAATGGCGCTCGAGCGTGTGCCGTCGGATATCCGTGCCGAAGGCGGCGTCGCGCGTATGGCTGATCTCGATGTTATCGATGCCATCAAACGCGTCGTCACCATTCCGGTCATGGCCAAATGCCGGATCGGGCATATTATCGAAGCTCGTGTGTTGGAATCAATCGAAGTCGACTTTATTGACGAATCCGAAGTTCTTACTCCCGCCGATAACTCATATCATATTGACAAATGGCCGTTCAAAGTCCCGTTCGTCTGTGGATGCCGCAATCTCGGCGAGGCCCTGCGGCGTATTTCTGAAGGTGCGGCCATGATTCGCACCAAGGGCGAAGCCGGTACTGGAGATATCTCGCAGGCTGTCAAACACCTTCGAGAGATTAATGGCGTGATGAAGACTCTGACTGTGATGTCGAATGAAGAACTCCATGGCATAGCCAAAGAGCACCGTGTCTCGATTGATTTGGTCAAGCTTGTTGCCAAGACCGGAAAACTTCCTGTGCCGAATTTTGCCGCGGGGGGTGTAGCGACACCAGCCGATGCCGCGCTCTGTATGCACCTTGGGGCCGAGGCGGTTTTTGTCGGAAGCGGTATTTTCAAATCAAGCAATCCTGAAAAGCGCGCCAAGGCGATTGTCTCGGCGACGACTCATTGGACTGACTATTCGATTATTGCCCAGTACTCGCATGCATTGGGCGAACCAATGCGCGGAATCGACGCCGTCTCTATCCCCACCGAGCAGCAACTGCAAGTGAGGTAGCCGAGGGGGAGCTTGATGTTGAATTCAACCGCGTCGCCCCACAATAATCTTCGACAGATCACATCCTATGTGCTCAAAGAGTGGCAGGAGGTCTGTTGCTATATTGCCGGGGGGAATTGTCACGAATTTAAGGGGTCCAAGAAGGAAGCGAAAGTACTGAGCTGTTTAACGAGTCGGATCAGTAAGAATTATCCACAGATTTGCCTTGATTCTAACGTCAGGTTCGGTGACTGGTTTATAGATATTGTGTGTTGTTACAAGAGCATTGAGTTAGCAATAGAAGGCAAGTTCAAATTACAAAGTGATGGAGCTGTTCCAGACAATAGGAAAGAGGCCTTTTTTGACCTTCACAAACTTGAAAAGTATTCAAAGCATGAAAACAATCGTGGAGGCGTTTTCTTGTGGCTAACCGACCAGCCGCACTATCTTAAGGAAGCCACCGGAGACTCAAAGGACTTTAGCAGCCATCACGGCAGAAATCTCATTGCAGGTCAGCCCCTGGTGGCCAGACGCTTTAGGAGAAAGAACTTCCCGAACCCCCTTATCCTTGGACAAAGTTACAGTCTAGATTGGAAGCCAGTCGGCGAAACTAATCGGTGGAGTACTCTGATAGTGGAAATCGGAACTGGAAATCAAAGTAAGAAAGATCAAATAGCTTAAGATAAGCTAATCTGTTTGGTCTTGGCCAATACGAATGCTATCGTTCATCAAGATTATTGCAGTTCCGTCCAGTCTGCTAGGCATAGTGCTTATCACCTCTCGGTTGATGTGGGCCCTATCTGGGGATAAGTATTGCGAGTGAGCGAGCTCTTATTTCACCCTTCACGCCCTCTGCTCAAACTCTACTATCCGCAAAAAGTCGCATAGTTGGGGCTTCTCATTCTTACATAGTGACTGCCGATTCGTAAATCCGGTTTGCCAGTGTCTCAACTTCAACACAGCCGTACCGCGAGTAATCCCTCAGACTTGACACCTGGTCTATCTCCCCTATATTCGGGCACTTATAGGAACATGAAGCGTTAAATCAGAGATGAGCAAATACAGCAAATTGACAGTCGGCGTTTTGGCCCTTCAAGGGGACTATCAAGCTCATATCACACAGATCGAAAAGCTGGGCGCAAAAGCTCGACAGGTGAAATTGCCCGCCGATCTCGTCAGCCTTGATGCCATCATAATCCCAGGCGGCGAATCGACAACGATGAATATTCTCCTCGACCGCTTCAAACTCCGTGAACCAATGACGAAATTTTGCGGATCCAAACCTACCTTTGGGACCTGTGCTGGCATGATTATGCTCTCAAAGACTATCGAGGACAATCTTTCAGGAGTCAAACCGCTTGGATTGCTCGATATCGATGTTCTTCGCAACGGCTACGGTCGTCAGATTTTCTCTTTTGAAGATAATATCCCTGTCGATTCGAAGAATGGACTTACCAGTCTCACCGGCACATTCATCCGTGCGCCAAAGATAACTCGCAAGGGGTCTGGTGTCGCAACTCTGGCAAGTTACCGAGAATCTCCGGTTTTAGTCTCCGAGGGTAATATTCTTGCAAGCTCATTTCATACGGAACTTGGCTCTAATACGTCTCTTCTCCAGTATTTTTTGGATAATTTTGTGCCTGACAAGTCAATTTAGGGTAGTATATTAGATTATGGAAAAAGTCTTCTTTAGTCAGACGGTCGGAGAAGAGCTTGAGCCGCAAGTCAGCGCAAAGACTCCCACTATCCGCGAACGTGTTGCCGTCCCGCATACGAGACTTCCGCGATGGATAAAAATCACGCCCACCGAGAACGAAAATTATGTCCGCGTAAAGAGCATCCTCAAACAAAACGGTCTTCATTCCGTCTGCCAGGAAGCGGCCTGCCCGAATATCCGCGAGTGTTACGGCGAAGGAACTGCCACTTTCATGATTTTGGGCAAACACTGCACGCGCGGCTGTAATTTCTGCGATGTCCTTAAAGGGAAACCGCTGGGACTTGATCTTGGGGAGCCCAAACGGCTTGCCGATGTTGTCGGCCAGCTTGGACTTAAGCAGGTTGTCATAACTACTGTGACGAGGGATGACCTTCCCGATGGCGGGGCCGGAATCTTTGCTGAAACGTTGCGTTTGTTGCGTGAACAAGACAAAAATATCCGCGTTGAATTTCTCGTTTCTGACTTTGGCGGTAAAACTGATTCGTTGAAAATTGTGCTCGATGCCGGGGTGGATGTTCTGGCTCACAATGTAGAAACGGTCGCTCGGATGCAGAAGCGCGTCCGGGGCGCAGCGAAACTTGACCGGTCTTTAGCGATGCTTCGTTATGCATCGGACTATCGCCCACGCCCGGTAGTAAAAACGGGATTTATGGTTGGTTTGGGAGAGACGGCAGAGGAGATGGTTGAATTGATGCACCAAATCTATGCCGCCGGAGTAGATCTTGTGACTATCGGGCAATATCTGCGGCCATCGCTCGAACATTTACCGGTTGAAAAGTTTTATCACCCTGATGAATTCGCTGGTCTGGCCGAAATCGGACGGAAAATAGGATTTGCTCATGTCGAAGCCGGGCCGTTGGTTCGCAGTTCTTACAAAGCATTTAATCAATCCAAAGGGATTTTAGAGAAAAAACATGATTAAGAAGATATTCCTGGCGCGGCATTATGGGTTTTGTATGGGCGTAAAACGCGCAATTAAAATTGCCGAAGAAACAGCTCAAAAGTCACAGGAGCCTGTGACCATACTCAATGAAATTGTCCACAACGAAACGGTCGTTCAAAAATTCCGCGACGACGGTGTCGGACAGGCTCTCGCGCTGGCCGATGTGTCGGCTGGAACACTGATAATCTCGGCCCATGGTGTTGCGCCTTCGGTAATTGAAGAGGCCGAATCGATGGGGCTTAATGTTGTCGATGCGACCTGTCCGCTTGTGACGGTAATCTATGATGTCGTCAAAGACAAAATCGCTCAGGATTATTTTATTATTCATTTCGGTGATCGGAATCATGATGAAACAATCGGTGTGGTCGGCCACGCGCCCGACCGCATAACCGTTGTAGGCGGCGAAGAGGAACTTGCCGTTTTGCCGGAATGGAAAGAGCGCAAACTCTGCCTGACCGTCCAGACGACCTCACACATGGATGAGTTTGCCGAGATGAAACGACTCGCAAAACAAAAATGGCCGCACCTCGAGGTTTCAGATACTATATGCATGGCGACAACTCAGCGACAAACGGCTATCCGCGATCTGGCTCCGCAAGTCGATATGGTTATTGTTGTCGGCTCAACGACATCGGCCAATTCGAAACGTCTGGCGCAATTGGCACAGTCGCTTTGTGGACGGGGTGTGCTTATCGGATCCGCGCTTGATATCCGCTCTGATTGGTTTACCGGCGAGGACTCATTTGAAAATATAGGCATTTCGGCCGGGGCATCAACACCGGATTTTCTTGTTGAAGCCGTTGTAAATAAGTTGATGAAATTATCCGGAGGCGTGGCCGAGCTTGTGCTGCCGGGGAAAAAACGACGGTCGCGCGAGGCGGCTGTTGAAGAATCGCACTGACATTTATCCTTGCCGTGCTTCTAAATCGGAGATTTCTTTATGTCCTATTTTGGTGACTTTTTAATTTTTGGCGCTACTCTGTGCACCCTCTTCTCTGCCATTTTTTATTTTCTGGCATGGCGGGGGCGAGACCGATTTCTTAATCTCGGACGAAGACTTTATGGGCTTACGACTCTCCTTGTAACTGCAACACTCGCCACTCTCTTTTACCTGATTCTCACACACGACTTTTCAATAGCCTATGTTCATGCGTATTCCTCTACTGATCTGCCTCTGGGCTATCTGTTATCAACGTTGTGGGGCGGCCAGGAAGGGACATTCCTGTTGTGGCTTTTCTACACAGTTATTTTCGGATTAGTGCTTCGAAAAAGCGCCGGAGAATTTGAGAGGGGAACAATGTTTTTCCTCAATCTATTTGTTCTGTCACTTCTTTTTATCATAACGAAAAAATCTCCGTTTGCGCTCTCGCCTATCTTTCATGCTGAGGGGGCCGGCTTAAATCCGCTCCTGCAAAATTTTTGGATGCAGATTCATCCGCCCATTATGTTCATAGGTTTTTCTGCTGCGACATTCCCTTTTGTTTTTGCGATAACGGGACTTATCGAACGCAAATATCAATTGTGGTCCGAAGCCGCGCGCCGCTGGACGATGTTTGCTTGGTCATCGCTTGGTATTTCGCTGGTCATGGGTGGTTATTGGGCGTATGAGACTTTAGGCTGGGGAGGCTTCTGGGCATGGGATCCCGTAGAAAATTCCTCGCTTATTCCATGGCTCTTTCTGACAACACAGGTTCATTCGTTATTTATCAAACGGCGGCGGCGGGGGCTGATGCGCTTCTCGCTAGTTGTTGTCTGTCTGTCCTTCTGGTCTGTTCTTTACGGCACATTTCTGACCCGTTCGGGGGTACTAGCAGATTTCTCGGTCCACTCGTTTGTGGACCTTGGTATAAATGCCTTCTTGGTAACGGGCCTGTTTTTCTTTGTCGGACTAGGTTCTTTTTGGCTTATGTACCGCTGGCGTGATATCCGTCCCGAACCGTCGTTTTCAGTTGTGGCGTCGCGTTCGTACCTTGTAACGCTTGGAGTCGTAATTCTCTTTCTGGGCGCGATGCTTGTGCTTCTGGGAACATCGGCCCCGCTTCTGACCCGAGTGACGGAGACGCCTTCAAATGTGGGCATGTCGTATTACTTTGCGACCATGACACCCATATCGATAGCGATACTTCTTTTGATATCGCTCTTCCCAGTTTTTCGCTGGAACTCGGGATTATCCAAACCAATGCTGCTTATTCTCGGAATAGCAGTCGCCATTGCGACCTGTCTGTTTCTACTGTTCGCTCGAGTTACAACTGAGCCAATGTACCTGCTTCTATTTAGTTTCGCGGCATGGGCAATCACAGTGAATGGATATGTTTTCTTTCTTTCGATAAAAGAAAAGAAACTTACACCCGGTTATCTCTCGCATGTTGGACTAGCGATTGCGCTTATCGGCGCGGCGTCATCGGCGGGATTTGAATCGAAAGAAGTGGTGAGTCTCAAAGAGGGAGAGATGGTTTCTTCGCTGGGCTATAATCTGACCTTCACGGAGGTTACAAATAAAGCCAAGGGCTTTGATTGTCATGTGACGGTTGACGGAGGTAATGGGACTTTCGCGGCAGTCCTCTCGCATGAGTTTCCAAAGAATGCCGAGGGCGTCATGAAAAAGCCTCATGTCCACACCTATGCGAGCCATGATGTCTATCTTGCTCCGCAGGCATTCGAGCCGGCCGAATCAAACGATAAGGGGACATTATTTCTCAAAAAAGGGGAGTCCGCAACGATTGAAAAATACACCTTTACTTTCTTCCGCTTTGATATGGGAGGAACGCATGGCAGTACAAGCGATGAAATGTCTGCTAAAGCTCTTGTGACAGTCAGCTATGACGGCATCGAGGAATCAATGACTCCGTCACTGTCGGTGCTTGGTAACCAGGTGAAACCCGAAGCGGTCAGTTTTGATAATAGTCGAGGCAGTGTGGTCATTGCCGGTGTGCGTCCGGAGGACGGCGGCGTTATGCTTGCGATAGCCGGGGATTTTGTCCCGGTTGCTGAAGCAAAACCTGCGACTTTGGTAGTCGAGCTATCGCGTAAACCACTCATTCAGTTATTCTGGATAGGAACAATGGTGGCATTTTTAGGTGGAATACTGAGCATGTTCAAGCGAAGAAAAAAGCTGCAGAGCACAACTATCAGTGATGTAGAATCAACTCCAGCCGAACCAAATTCACAGGTGATAGGATTCAGCGAGCGGGCGTAAGCTGACGGAAATGCCACGTATACTCGCTGTTGAGTATTTCACTTTATCCTTTGAAGATTATTACAACTTCTTTTTATGACCAACAAGCCACTCAGAATACTTATGGGAAAGCTTTCGGCATTGTCTCAGGGAAAAGGGATAGAAAAGCAGGTCATGGCTCGAAAATATGCTGTCTTCAATGACAATGGCACACTCTTCGGCATTGAGGGGGAATGTAAACATATGCGGGCCTCTCTGAGCGGAGGGGGCGTTCGCGACGGGGTGCTGACCTGCCGCTGGCATGGCTGGCAGTACAAGCTCTCCGATGGTGAATGTATCACGGTTCAAGGCTTCCGGCTCAAAAAATACGATGTCGAAATAGTCGATGACGATATCTACCTGCTTATTCCTTAATACCGGTTCGGATTCGTAATCACTTCAAAGGAGGTTCCTAATATATGTCCGCTAAATCAAAGAAAAAAAATACACCGTTTGCTCGCCAGAGCGAAAGGCTTGACCGATATCTCACCGATATTTCGCCCGAACGACTTCCTGTTATGTGGGAGATGGAAGACGAAGCCCGCAGATCAGGCTTTCCTATTATCGGGCCGATAGTAGGCCGATTCTTATATCAGATGGCCATGCTGACAAAAGCCAAAAGGATTCTTGAGCTTGGTTCTGGATTTGGCTACTCGGCGTATTGGTTTGCGCTGGCAGGCGGGAGCATGTCCCAGATAACCATGACTGATACCGATCGGGGAAACAAGAAAAAAGCAACCGATTATCTGTCTCGGGCAAAGCTAACTTCCCATTTTGATTTCCGGGTGGGAAATGCTTTAGCTGTTCTCAAGAAGCTTGATGGCCCATTCGATATTATTCTCAACGACATAGATAAGAAGGACTATCCGAAGACAATTGATTTGGTTGCCGAGAAGCTCAAAAAGGGCGGGCTCTTTATCACAGACAATGTTATATGGTCAGGACGTGTTTTGGAGAAAAATCAGGACGACACGACTCGGGCAATCGTTCAATTCACACAGGAGCTTTATGCCGATAGCCGTTTTTTTACAACTATTCTTCCAATAAGGGATGGCATCGCCGTTTCTATAAGGCGATAGAAACGATTGTATGGTTAAAGATGGACTAAATGTCAAGTTGTGCCAGTTTACTCTATTTTTTTCACAAATGACCGCATTTGATATGGAACATTATCGACTCACTATCGTTTTTAAACTTAGACGAAATGAAACCGGAGTCAGTATTGATTCCGGCGGAATCGTGGTCTTTTTCTCAACAACAGTACGTATGCGAGAGACGGACAAAGAATCAAACATTAGCAACCTGAAAGACGACGACGTAGTTTTGCCTTTTCGTGACGGTTACAAGAAGAGAATACAACCGATACAAACAAATTTATGTTGACAAAAATTGAATAATTACCTTTCTTCACCCGATCTGTTTAGGGTCGTTTGCTGGGTCAGCCGAATCAGTAACAGAGTTTTCACACGTGTTTGATCTGAGAAAATCTCAGCAAAGAAGAGATAAAGTAGCACACACCCGCGAAGCACACCTTGCGGTACACCGAGGAGGAACCATGGCTCTGAAAAGAGCGACATTTTTTACTTACGGGGATGATCAGCAGACAAATGACACCCGTGAGTTTATCGAGAAGAGCGGTGTCATTTTAGACGTCAGGGACATGGAGAGAAAACCCTTAAATGAGCGCGAATTGTTTCTGATGCTTGGGTTTCTTGACCTGCGCCATTTCCTCAACCCTATGTCCAAATCATACGAGAAGCACGGTCTTGATAACGCATTGCCCTCGCGCGAAGAGCTTCTCAAGCTGATTGTTGCTGACAACACGCTTCTTCGCAGACCAATCATCAAAACACCGCGATTGTTGACTGTCGGCAATGACCGCGTTAAGATATCAGAAATGCTTCAGATTGATGTAAACGGAAACAACGGCGACGACAAGCCCAACGGGACTACCCGCGAAGCTACAAATTCGACAAACAAATAGTTCTCATACCCGATAAGTCACTTGTTTGATATAGCGTACTTTCTACTTTTGTCAAAGTAGAGAGTACGCTATATTTATTTTTGCGCAAAGAGGTATAAGAATGAGTGATCTATATGAATGAAAATAAAGCTACAGAAATAACACGGGAAGTTCTCGAAACCGATATTCTCATCGTCGGGGCCGGGCCAGCCGGGCTTTCGCTTGCATACCATCTTGCATCGCTTTTTACTTCGGCAGGTCGGGCGATGCCGGAAATACTTCTTATGGAGAAAGGGAAATATCCCGGCGCTCATTCACTCTCCGGAGCTGTGATGGACCCCAAAGGAATAGCCGAGTTGATTCCCGATTTTATTGAACGTGGCGCGCCGCTTGAGTCGGCAGTAACGGCTGATTCATTTTATCTGCTTACAGAAAGCAGCGCAATAAAATCTCCGCTTATGCCTCCGCCGCTTCGCAACCATGGTAACTACGTCATCTCGCTCAATAAATTTACCGGCTGGCTTGCCGGCCAAGTGGAGGCGAAGGGCATAGATATTTTCTCAGGGTTATCAGGCTATGATTTGCTCGTTGAGGATGGCCGGGTTGTCGGTGTGCAGACTGTGGATCTTGGTGTAGACAAAGAAGGAAGTCAAAAGCCAAACTTCGAGCCGGGTTCGATTATCAGAGCAAAAGTAACTGTCCTTTGCGAGGGCGTCCATGGGTCGCTTACGAGGCGCGCATTCGAGCAAATTCCGGAGCTTCGAGCCGATAAACTTCCGCCTTCATATTTGGCCGGTGTCAAAGAGGTCTGGGAAGTGCCGGCGGGAAGAATAAATGCGGGCGAAGTAATTCACACCGTTGGTTTCCCTCAGCCGATGAGCGAATATGGCGGCGGGTGGATATATGGAATGAGCGAGACGATGGTCTCGGTCGGCTATGCGGTTGGACTTGATTCGACCGATCCGACAAACGACCCGCATCGAAAATTCCAAAAGTATAAAACCCACAAGCTTGTTCATTCAATACTTGACGGCGGTAAAATGCAGCACTATGGAGCCAAGGCAATTCCAATCGCCGGATATTTCGCAATGCCGAAATTGACCCACGATGGCCTGATGCTTTGTGGAGACTCGGCTGGGATGTTGAACGCCCGGCGTCTCAAGGGAATTCATTTGGCCATAAAGTCAGGCATGTTGGCCGCCGAGACTCTTTTTGAGGCCGTCAAAGCCGGGGACTTTTCAGCGGCGAGGCTCGGGCAGTATGAAAAATCATTTGAATCGAGCTGGGCGATGAAGGAGATTCATGAGGTTCGTAATTTTCATGCTGGTTTTAAGGGAGGACTCATGGCCGGATTATTCCATGCCGGTGTCCAGATGATGACCGGCGGTCGTGGACTCTTCGAACGCCGCGAGCACCGCGCTGATTATACCTATGTCAAAAAGCGCGCCGGGAAACAACACGAGAACAGACATGAACCAGTCCCTCAGAAAGTAAAATTTGACAATGAACTGACTTTTGACAAAGTAACCGATGTCTATCACTCTGGCACAATGCACGAAGAACACCAGCCGTCACATCTGGTCATAACAGACATCAATATTTGTAATGATCAGTGCACAAAGGAATTCGGCAACCCATGCCAGCATTTCTGTCCGGCCACCGTCTATAATATGGTCGATAATCTGGATAAGCCGGGCAAACTAATGCTTCAACTAACTCCGTCAAACTGTGTCCACTGCAAAATATGTGATATTCTGGATCCATATCAAATAATTCGCTGGGTCACCCCTCAGGGCGGCGAAGGCCCGAATTATGTCGATTTGTAGCATTGCCATTTTGACCTCCTGGCTTTTCCCATGCTTGTAAAAATAATCGGACTGCAAAGATCGGCTGGCGCGCGGCTGTCTCTCGATGAAAAGATTTATCTTTTCAAACAACGCCCAGATTTTGTTTGTCTCCCGGAATACCATTTTATTGAAAGCGACACTCATGATTATCATCGGGCGGCGCTCTACTCTCATTCCCACCTCGAGTATATATTGCAACTTTCGGAAGAATTGGAGACATGCATCATCGGCGGCACTATAGTTGAAGCCGAGGCCGATGCTTTGTATAACACGTCGTATATTTTTGACCGGGGCCAACTGATCGGGAGGTATCGGAAGCGGCATCCGATGGAAAGGGAGCAAGCGCGAGGAATACGGGCGGGAAGTGATAATTTTGTATTTGTCATCGACGGTGTAAAGATAGGCTTGATGATTTGCGGCGATGTATTTTTCCCCGAACGCTATGATGAACTTGGCGCAATGGAGGCTGATATTATTTTTATCCCGACCTCGTCTCCATACCGGCCTGATGACTCTCTTTCACAGAAAAATGACCGTGATAAAAAATATTTCCTCGATGGCGCGAATCGTGCCGGAGCTTTTGTCTGTAAAGTATGCGGTATCGGCTCAATTTTCGGAATGCCGAGGCAGGGCAGATCGCTTGTCGCTGCGCCGTGGGGACTGCTTGAGCGGGTCGAAATACGGGCCGAACAACAGCCGCGGATGCTAACGGCCACACTTGACATCGATGAACTGAGAGAGTTTCGTCGAAAACGCGGCAAACAAAACTCGCTTAAAGAACATGCCTCGGATACGGCATAGAACACGAAGAGAGGGAGGCAAATGTCTGTTATTATCGGTTCGCTCGGAGTTGGGTTAGTCCTTCTTGCATTTGTGCTCAATTTGCTTAACAGGCTTTCTGAAAGTTCGTCCATGTATCTGTTTCTCAACGTTGTGGGCTCCGCCATGGCGGGCTGGTATGCCTGGGAATCGAAGACAATACCCTTGGTAGTACTTGAAGTTGCTTGGGGCTTGGCCGCGCTTGTGAAATTGTTTGTGGTGATTAAAGCATCGCGACGGTCTCGAATTGCGGCTTGATTCATATTAGAGATTTGAGGCATAAAAAAACTCCCGTTTTCACGGGAGTTTTTTTTAAGTCGTAAATGTCAGCGAGACGCTAATTCGCTTGAGAAATCTGATCAGGCGCGTTGGTGTTGTTCTCTATTGAGGAGCTCTTGATGAGCTTGTCAAACCACCGGCCATACAGTTCCTGTTGCTTGGCCTGTCTAATAATCGTTCTAAGCGAATCCTTTTGATCGTTGAATCCGGTCAGATCAGGGCTGGTTCGCTCAATAAGCTGAAGAATGGCCGCGCCGCTCGAGAATTCAACTACCGGGGAGATTTCGTTCGGACTTTTTAGAGCGAAGGCCGCGCCGATTGCTTTTGGGTCGCGTCCAAGACCCGCAACAAACGCATTGCGATTAAATGGCTCAAGCGTTTGGTACTGCGCGTTATGCTTCTCAGCGGCTGCCTTGGCCTCAGATCCGCTCTGGATGTCGGTATAGATGGCGTTTGCGGTGTCTTTGCATAGCTCAGCAATCTTTTCTCTCACAACCTCTTGCTTTACACGAGCCTTGACTTCTTCGAATGTGGCTGTACCGGCGGGCATTTTTTCGGCCACCTGGATGACAAAATTGCCGACATCGCCGGTGATCACATCCGAGATAGTGTTGACCGGATTTTCAAAGGCAAATGTATTGGCCGCGGCGTTTACATTAAGGACTCCCATTGCGCCGTCGCGATAGAATGTTGCGATCTTGCGAACGCTGAGTCCGGCATCTTCGGCCGCTTTTGTGAAGCCCACTGATCTGGCCGCTTCAGCAAACTTTTCAAGCTCCTGTGATTTTCTGATTTCGCTCTCAGGAGACAGCGGAGCTTTTATGAGGATATGGGCGACATTGGCTTCTTGTGTCGTCTCGCCTTTTTTGCCGTCAGGTACCGCTACATCTCGAAATCCTTTGTGGAGTAAAAGATGCCAGCCGAAATCAGTTCGGACGGGGCGCGACAGTTCGCCTTCCTTAATACTAAAAGCGACTGAGTCAAACTGCGGCACCATAATACCACGGCCAAACCAGCCAAGATCGCCGCCTTGCTGGTTATTCGTGGCGTCCTCAGAGAAGGCAGCTGCAAGTTCGCCAAAGTCAGCTCCCCCCTGGATGGAATCACGAATCTTATCGGCGCGTCCTTTTGCGACTTCCCAATCAAATTCGCTCGGGAGATTATCTGAAATGACCGCGTTGAGTGAAACGCGCTCCTCCATTTTGTAATTGTCTTTGGTCTTTTCGTATTGCGCTAATAGTTCCGCTTCCGTGGTAACCGGAGGCACTCCAGCAAATCGGCTGTAGGGGACATTGACCAAAGCGACTGTGACTTTTTCGAGGCTGTCGATATACGCTTGACGAATCTCCGCGTCAGAGACCTGAGCCGCTTCGATAACAATTTGCTGCATCTTCATTGTGCGGATGTCGTTTCGGACAGCGGAATCAAGGGACTGCCAGACCGCTGCGTACTGTGGGTCGGCGAGCGCATTCAGATACTTTTGGTAGTCAAATGTTCCATTGGTCTGGAAGGTCGGGGCATTTTGCAAATAGGCGGGAGGAGAGAATTTGAGGAATGTATAGACATCACTGTTAGTCACAGAAATACTGTGCTTTTTGGCTTGCTGGGCAAGGAGACGGGACTGCAACAGTTGGTTCCAGGCCTGTTGTTCAATCTGTTTTGTCTGCGTGTCGGTAAGATCGGCATCAAGGCGCTGAGTTTCCTGCGATATAAGATTGCTCAGGACACGCTGATAGACTTCCCATGTGACGGGCTCTTCGTTTATCACTCCGGCGTAGCGGGTAGCTCCGTCCTGAGTTCGCCCTGAAAAATCGTATCCCCACTCGAGGACAATCAGGCCTGCAAATAAAATAAGTACGACGAAGATAATAGGCTTTATCATTCTTCTTAGTGTTTCAAACATCGGTAGCGGCTCTCCTTGTATGTACTAAAATGCTATTCTTGCTCATGCCCGATCAATCGGGTAATAGTTATTGTAACCGAAGCAATCTGCTTATTCGTTCCAAGGCGTCCAATATAGCTAATTACTTGATTATGGCAAGCATACTTGGTGCCAATTTCTTAAAAGAAATAACTGCTCTAATGGGACATGAAATTGTATACTTGTCAGCAATGAAGCAACTACTTTCCGCGCTTTGTCTCAGAAAAACTGGCCTCTGGCTTAGTAGTTTCCTCTATATCGCTCTCGCAAGTGGAATGTCCGCAGAGGGCCCGGATCCGCAAATATGGCCCCTCCGCGAAAAGGTAGATCTATCTTCCGGATTCGGCGATTTCCGAAACGGACGATTTCATGCCGGCGTTGACCTACGAACGGGCGGGACAGTCGGGAAAAGGATTTTTTCTCCAGTCGATGGCTATATATCCAGAGTAAAGATGTCTTATGATGGGTATGGCAAAGGATTGTATCTCCACGGAAATGATAATCACATCTACGTTTTCGGCCACCTGCTTGGATTTGCGCCAGAAATTGACAAACCAGTCAAGCTTGAGCAGACAAAACATAAACGATATTATATTGATAAAGAATTTCCGGCAGACTCTATTCCCGTGACAAAAGGACAGTTGCTCGGTTGGACAGGTCAATCGGGCGTTGGCGCGCCCCATCTGCATTTTGAAAAGCGGACCGCCGATAATTTCCCTTTGAATCCACTCAAATTTGGCTTTTCCATTTCCGATGTTACAAGGCCGACTATCAATCAACTCGGCTTTCAGTTGACTGATGACAAGTCTCTTTTTGATGATGGCAGCCGTAAGCGGTTTATTAAAGTCAAAAATTCACAAAACGGCAAATATACAATAGATTCGATTTTGTTTATGCACCGCCCCTTTGGCGTTCTCATTGACTGTTTCGATAACATGAGAGTCGATGGAATGAAACAAGCCGTCTACTCAATCAAGCTATCCGTCGACGAAACAATCATTTACGAATCCATCTTTGATACGCTCGATTTTGACATCGGACAATCTGTGAAGCATGAATACGATTATGTCGAAGCCGTGTCTGACAAGCCGACAGTCCGGACGCTTTACCATAAGACTGGTAATAAATTTTCCGGCAGTAAAGCAATGAACGGTTCGCGTGGTATAGTCGGGATGGACGGGTCCTTAGATCCCGGGCTGCACTACGCCAGGATCAGTGTGAGCGATGCCTTTGGCAACAGTTCAGAGCTGACCTTTAATTTTGTATGGGGAATGCCTACGAGTGTTTTTGCGCTGGACTCGACCAAACAGACCAGCGACAGCACAAAACTTTTCTTCTTTACGGCAGCGAAGGGATATGAAAATCTCAAAATTGATTCTATCAACGTACAACAGAACAACGGTAAGTTGTGGAAGAGCGTCGCTTTCGCCCGTGTTCAAGAATTTGAAGGAAACAAATTAATAATCGATCTGACTCGCGAACAATTTGAACGGCTGGCATTCCGACTGAGTGTGTTCAGCGGTCATGGCTGTGTCATCCATGAGCCGTTATTTAGCGGATTGCTCCCCTTCGGTCAGAAGAGGGTTGTTGTCAGCCACTGGATCGAAGATGAAGGGATGGTTATCCATGCCGAATCCAACGCTTTGACCGCTCTTGAGGCGAACGCCTATCTCTATTATCAGGACAGCCTGCTCGGCCGAATACCATGCGACAGAATGTACCACATGTCTTCGTATTTTTTCTATGTCCCTCCGCGCCTTGAGTATGATCGTATCGATAAAATTCAGGTGAAGCTATCAGCGGATACAATTGCGACGCCGCCTTTTACTGTGGATAGTCTCTCTATCGTATGTCTTGGGTACAAAGAAATGCAGATGGTGAGACTTGATTCTGTCTTTACCATCACGTTTAAGAAGGATGATGTTTTTGAGCCGCGCTTTGTTTCATTCAGAAAGTCCGCAATCGTCAGCCGCGGGGTACTGAACCTCAATTCAGATCATTATGAGATTTTTCCGGAGGTTTTTGCTACACAGGCAAATTTCGCTCTCGACCTCACATTCCCGGACACGAATGCATTTACCCATCTCTCTGGCCTGTGCTGGCTCGACAAGGGAAAAGACAAATGGACTTGGCTTCCCGGAAACACCTACGATACCGGTTATCTGCATGCCAGTTCAGGCGGAGGCGGTTCCTTTACGGCTGTTTTCGACTATGACAAGCCAGCAATCCAGTGGCTGAATATTGTCCCCGGTCGTTACCTTGATAACCTGCAGCCAAAAATTGAATTTCGAATTAATGAAGAACTTTCAGGCATAGCCGACGACAGAAACATCGAAATTCTTCTCAATAAACAATGGATGATACCCGAATACGATTCCGAGAAAAAGGTTTGTTCCTTTCAGCCCCTTGAGCCGCTTCCAATCGGAGAACAGCACCTGGCTGTGGTTATAACCGACCGGGCAGGCAACAAGACCGAGGAATACATTCGTTTCAATGTCCAGGCGCCGAAACCGAACGCGTCGAAATCACGCGGCGTGAGAAAGTAATCTATGTTTATCCCTATCAGGGACAATCTACCGACTCTCCGCACTCCCTTTGTTACGGTCACTCTCATTGTAATCAATACCCTTGTTTTTATCCTCTCATGGCTTACAGGCCAGGCGAACTTTGAAGGCATTACCATGACCTATGGCTTCACTCCCGATTTTGTTTTAGACCTCCACGACAGATATACCACGCCGTCATGGATTTATTTAACGCCATTTACATCAATGTTCATGCACGGCGGCTGGATGCACCTGATAGGCAATATGCTTTTTCTCTGGATTTATGGAAATAATATTGAAGACTTTTTTGGCTCTGTTCGATTTCTTCTTTTCTATCTCCTGTCTGGAATTGCGGCAATTGCTCTTTACTCGGCGCTCAATTTGGACTCCCAGGTCCCGCTTGTTGGTGCGTCTGGAGCAATAGCGGGAGTCATGGGCGCGTATATGCTGTTACATCCGAAGGCCGAGATAACTGTTCTCATGTTTTTCTTCTTCATCCAGTTCATCACTATCCCGGCGCGGGTCCTTCTCGGTTTCTGGATAGGATACCAGCTCCTCATGTCGGCTTTGGGCGCTGCCGGCGGCGGAGGAATCGCATGGCTTGCCCATGTCGGCGGATTTGTATTCGGCTATCTCGTACTGCTCCTATACCGAAAAGCTCGGGGTGCAGGCTCTACTCCAACGAGTGGCCCGCGAGTTTATCGCATGCAGTGGTAGAATCAATGTAACTGTTGGACGGGTTGGGACCTCAATCCCACAGCCTTGAGGTTGGCACTCATTCTCTTCCTAATAGGTGATAAAAAAAGGGTAAGAAAAGACGTCTCTTTTCCGTGCAGTCGGGTGCCCTCGCCTGACTGTCTTTGGACATATTGGTCAGGGATAGCATTCCGCGCTGGGAGCGTCCGTCACCATTTTTTGTATTCTTCGTGAAGGCCGTCCCTGGCCTGTACGAAGGCGAAAATGGATTTTCCCCGTTTCCCTTAAGCCGAAAAGACAAAAAATCCCGCTAAAGTAATCCAGCCGCTTTTCCGATAATTCCGAAAACAGATATGTTATCGAACCCTACCGCAAGGAGGCCCAAAATGGCTGGTAAAGGAAATTATCGATTCCCCGCTTTTGAAGACTTTGCCCAAGCGTGGTATCAGGGAGACTTTGACTGCGACTCAATAGCCGATTTTAATGATCCGCTCGTTCTCGACTGGTGCTCGCGTCTTGAAGACTGGGCTCCCAAAGTTGCACTCTGCTTTAACCGGTTCACTGGCGCAGTGACTTTGGACAGAATTTCCCAACATGAAATGCCCGAGCTTCGCCGTTTGACCTGTTTTCACCGCAATGTCAGCGTGGAGACTCTTCAGCGCCTGCTTGGCGATAGCGACCAGATTTGCCGCGAAACAGCTCAGGAGTACCTTGAGAAGCGCTCAAGCTCACCTAAGATCTGGAAGAGCAACAAGAAGAGCCGCGTTCGCAACTAAACGATTGCTTCGTTGTAATTTCGTTACAATTGCCAATACAGACGGCAGCCGCATGGCTGCCGTTTTTTTTATGCAAAAGCTGTATGGCTAAACGATGTATTGATCCAAAGATTAGTCTCGGATGAGACGGAAAAGAGGGAAAGGTAATTTTTGTTGCGATTATTCCCTCATAGCCCTAAACTATCTCCGGCTTCGCTCGATATTGGTAGTATGATATCAGCCCCGCCAAAAAAACAGAGCCGCTCAGAAGGAAGTAATTTGGGTTTTTTCGATTCACTTTCGAATGATATCGGGATTGATCTTGGCACTGCCAACACTCTTGTCTATGTACGCAATCAGGGAATAGTTCTCAACGAGCCTTCTGTTGTTGCAATCGAAAAAAGCACTGGCAAAATCCTCGCAGTCGGTTCAGCCGCCAAAGAGATGACCGGTCGTACTCCGAGCGGCATCGAAGCTATTCGTCCACTCAAAGATGGCGTAATCGCTGATTTTGATATGTCCGAAAAACTCATCGCAAATTTTATTCGCCGGGTTGTAAAGCATAAATACCTAATGAAGCCCCGTGTGGTCATCTCTGTCCCTTCAGGCATTACCGAAGTCGAAAAGCGTGCGGTGCGTGATTCTGCCGAAGGCGCAGGCGCGCGCGAGGTTTATCTTATCCAGGAGCCGATGGCCGCCGCGATTGGTGTCGGACTCAATGTCGATCAGCCGACTGGCATCATGATTATCGATATCGGAGGCGGAACTTCGGAAATTGCTGTTATCGCTCTGAATGGAATCGTGAATGACACCTCAATCCGTGTCGCAGGGGATGAGTTTAATGATTCGATCATTAACTATCTCAAGAAAAACTATAACCTGCTTATAGGTGAATTGACAGCCGAAGATATAAAAATCAAAATAGGCTCGGCTTTCCCGCTTGAAAAAGAGCTGACGATGGAAGTCAAAGGACGCGACCTTGTGGCCGGTGTCCCGAAAAATCTCAAAGTCTCCTCGGTACAAATCCGTGAAGCCCTCTCAGAAACGCTTGATATCGTTGTGGAAGCAGTGCGTCAGGCACTCGAACAGACACCGCCGGAACTGGCTTCTGATATTCTCGAACGGGGTATTATCCTCACCGGAGGGGGCGCCCTTCTCAGAGGGTTGGACAAGCTGCTCCGTCAGGAAACAAATCTGCCTGTAAATGTCGCCGATGATCCGCTGACCTGCGTTGTGCGCGGTACCGGCAAAGTTCTTGAGAATTTCCAGAAATACACAAAAGTCCTTGAGCGCAGTCGCAAAGACTGATCTCAACTTCTGTCTTTATTCACATCATTCTCCCCTAAAGGCGTCCCTTCGAGTTCAAAAGGAGAGAAATGTACCCAGTGGTACTACTATTGTTCTGTTTCTCCCCCTTTCGTCTGGAGCATAAGTTCTTGCATTAGTTGAAGTTGTGCTATTGAATTTTACATGGCATATTTGATGCATGCTACACCTATCGTGACCGATGTCCATTAATAAAAGGGGATTTCAATGAGACGCATGTTTCCAATCATTTTGTTCGCAGTATTTTTGGTTCCGATAGCCGTCTGGGCTGGCCGATCCGATCATCGTCAAAGCCAAGCGGGAAGTGAGAGGACTGATCGAAGCGACCGTATGGAAGGTCGACGAAAAACCGAGATGAGGTACCGTGTTGGCGAAAAGATAAAGCTGACCGCGGAGCAGCGCGCGGAAATAGATAAGTTGAGGACGGAGTTTAGGCTCGAGCAGATCGACCGCACGGGCGAACTAAGAAAAGCGGAGATTCGATTTCGGGAGCTTCGCAGGAACGACCCGCCACAACGGGCAGGTGAAGCAAATCAACGAGATAAAGCCATGGGAGCTATAGATGAAATCGCTCGTCAAAAAGCAGAAATAGCCAAGATGCGGTATGATCATGAAGAGCGCGTCAGGCAGACATTTAGCGAAAAACAGCGTGCGCAGATACGCGAACTGCGAGCGAAAAGGGAAACGATAAGCCGTTTCAAAGCCAAACAAAGGACGGAGAGCCGTAGAGGACATAAAATTTAAGAACTAAGCAATGACCCTTCATATCGGGAAGCCAGCGGTCAAACACGAGGGGTTGCTCCTCGCAACGACTCATCTAATAATTTGCTTGTGCACGGGGGGACCCCACTCCCGACATTTGTCGAGACGGCGTGGCCTATGTGTGGTGTTAGGCGCCCCCGCCCGACACAATGTGTGTCATAAAGAAAATTAATGAACGAGCAATGATTGTCCGTTAGTGCGACTGAGCGAAATAGATAATAAGAATTGCAACAATTGCGAAAAGAGCGAAAATACTCATCAGCATCGCGCCTCCGCGCTTATGGCCGTCCACGTTTGCATTCGATGCCAGCTGTGTTTCGCTGTCATCCTTGATTCTTTTTAGCCATTCATCCTCAGCTTCCAACTGTTGCGCCTCTTCGGCACTGAGAGTGAAAAGATCAAGCGCCGGGAGCGGAGACTCGCGTACTTCAAGAATTTGAATTACGACAACTGAAACATTATCCGAACCGCCCCTGTCATTGGCCATTTGGACAAGGTTATTGGCGAGCCTCTCAAGCTCATTGGGGCTCTTTGAGGCTACCGCAAAGATTTCCTCGTCATCGGCAAACCCACACAGCCCATCTGTGCAGAGTATGAAAATATCACCGGACGTAATTTTAATCATACGATAATCGACTTCAACTCGTTCGCGAACACCAAGCGCCCGGGTGATTACGTTTTTTCCGACAATTGACGACGCTTCTTCTTTTGAAAGATTCTGCTGCGCCTGCATCTCGGCGACCCATGAATGGTCCCGTGTCAATGGCTCAAGCATGTCTCCTCTTAACTTATAGGCCCTACTGTCGCCGACATGGGCAATCGACATGACATCGGCTTCCAATGCTACAGCGACGATTGTCGTTCCCATCCCAGCACGGCCACTATCTTCCTGGGCCTTTCTATGAATGGCCCGGTTGGCCATCCTGATAGATTTGAGCAGAAGTTCGCCAGAAGGGGGCAGAGAATGTTTGACGTCGAGATTTGGGTCGTCAAGTATTTCTCGGTTGTAATGGTTGAAAAGAGCGAAGATTGTCTCCGAGGCTGTCATTGATGCAACTTCGCCGGCCTGATGGCCGCCCATACCGTCGCAAACGGCATAGACATGGTTCTCAGCATCGATATGGACGAAATCTTCGTTACCGGTTCGCACCAGTCCCTTGTCTGATTTGTCGATAACGCGGACCTTCAGCGACATGACTTTTCCTCTTTGAGCAGTTCCCATAATATTGTCACAGCCAAAAATAGGCGGACAGTGACTTGTAGGCAAGATTTATATTCAATAACCAAGGGCTGTTTGTACGGCTTTCGCACACAGAGAGACAATAAAAAAAGCCCCGTCAGTTAACGGGGCTTTGAACGTTTTCTTGAAATCTGGCTTACTTCAGGAGGATCATTTTTTTGCTCTGATGAGTCTGTTCCGTTGTCAGTCGATAGAAATAGACGCCGCTCGCAAGCGCTGAGGCATCGTATTGGATTTGGTGTTCACCGGCGCCGAGACGTCCGAGATCCATTACTTCCACTGTCTGTCCGATGACATTAAATATCTCCAATTGAGCAGTTGTGCTCGATGGGATATTGAATGCGATAGTTGTTGTGGGATTGAACGGATTTGGATAATTCTGCATAAGAGTAAAACCACTCGGAAGCGTGATATCGGGATCGCCTGCATCAGTAATTGTGAAGAAGAGATCTACTGAGCCAGTTAACTTTACGGTCGGATCGGCTGCGGAAATGACTTCGTAGTCAATTGTAATTACCGTGTCGCCGCCGCCAGTAAATGTCGGGGTTTCAATTTCGAAGTAGAGCGAGATAATCTCCGATGGGTCGGCATAGAAGGCTGAATCCTGTGGAAGGGTCACGAAGTTTCCATTATCAGCAGAGGCATTGATGTCATAGAAGTCTATCCCGTTGCCATCGTTTCTAATTTGCATCTCAAATTTGACCGTGTCATCGTACGTGCCGGCGCGATTGGTCGGAAGCGTTATGGCTGACAGGCCAACAGTCGCGGTTGCGGACAGGCTGACTTGCTTGAGAGACTGATTGGTCCATGTGGCGTCGCCCGAACTAACGGTTGATAGACGTCCGTTAATCCTAAAAGTAATCATTTGGCCGTGGATTGCGCCCTCGTCTTCAGGCGAATTGCTATCATCACCATACACGGGCATGTAACCAAATGATCCGGCGGTATGCACGACAAAATAGCCGCAAAGGATACCATCCGGATCGAACGCGCTTACAAGCGTTCCGACAGGCAGAGGTCGACCGTTATAAGTAGAGACGCCATCCTGAAAGGAGCAGAAGAAAGGGGTCGGATGAATTTCCTGCGCCTGACCAGTGTTTGAGACGAAAAGAAGGGCAGAGGCGGCGATAAGAAAACTGAAAAAAGTTTTTTTCACTTCACATCCGTTCGTTGTTAATCCGGCCGGGTATCTCTCCCGGCCGGAATGTTATCGTAGAATCGCGAATCTTACTTCAAGAGCATCATCTTCATCGTCTGCGAGAATGATCCGGCTGTCAGACGGTAGAAGTATACACCCGAGGCAACCGTTTGACCGGCAGAGCCCTTGCCATCCCAGACCACGGTATTATTGCCAGCCGAAGCACTTCCTTCGAAAGGAATAGCAATCAGCTCGCCAAGAACGTTAAAGACTTCGACTTTAGCGAGTCCGGCATTGGCCAAACTGTAACTAATGGTAGTCGAGGGGTTGAACGGGTTCGGATAGTTCTGGGCTACGGAGTAGCTTTCCGGCAAGGATGAACCGCCAGCAGTCGATAGATTCGACACTTCGATTCTGTCTCCATTGCCAGACCAGACAAAGGTTTGCTCGGTTTCCACTCCATCGATGGCCAGGTGGAATTGCTGTCCGGGAACCAGACCAACAGTCTTCTGACCATCGGCATCAGCATAGACCGGCATAAAGCCGAACTGGCCGTCTGTCTTCAGGATAAATCCTCCGAGCAGGTCACCAGTCTTGGAAAGGGCGGTAATAGTTGAACCGGCCTTCACTGCGCTATTATTCAATTGCAGTTTTTGTGAATAAACGTTCACCCAGGCTGTTGTCGGAGTAACACCTTCCGAAGCCGTTGCTACCTGAGCTACAGTATTATATCTAAGAGCAGGGGATGCATTATCGCCGCCCGGATAGATGAGGTCTTCCGCAGCGTTTACCTTGATCCAGTAGCCGTTACATGGGGCCATTTCATCCAAGGTATTGAATATCGGCGAGCCCGGCTGGTAGATTAGGATACCATTGCTCCAGCCGTAAGCAAAGAGAAGCTTATCGCTAATCGAAGCCAAGGCATCGACCGGGGCAAGTACAACCGAAGGAAGGTAGGAGACCAAATTCCATCCGGTTGTGACCGGAATCGGGGTATTGACCGCAGCAGGAACGCCTTCGATTTCGAGGCTGAATGCCTGACCTGCTTTGACCTTTATCCAGTAACCGCTGAGATGGTCAACATACCAGAGGGTTGAGAACTGGGGCAGTTCTGGATCGTAGGTGAGTCCGCCCTGTTCAAAGCCAAGAACGACATCAATCTTATCCCAGTAAGCGCCAAGGATAGACTCGATACCGTCGGTTTCGGTGTTGACTGACCAAGATACAAGGTTCCAGCCTTCGGAGAGGGCGCAGATTTTTGTGATTGTCGCGCCAGCTTCAAGACAGACCTCAACCGGAGGAAAAGCGTCGGCGGGATAGGTAACATCGCCATTAGTAAGAGCTTCATCGCCGTTGACTTTGAAGGTGATGACATCACCAGTAGTGGCGCCGTCATCGTTATACGGGAAGCCTTCGCTTGCGCGATAGACCGGCATGAAACCGTATTTGCCGGCTTCAGTTACCCAGAACTGACCGACAAGCAAGCTGCCGGTGTAGGCTTCGACGACTGTTCCGACCGGCAGAGGTGCGTCAAAATAGGTGTTGCCGTCGCAATAGTAATCGACCCATTGGCTGGTCTGTGTGAATGTCGCAACTGGTGTAAGAATAATCTCCACACCTTTTGCTCCAAAGTTCAGATCAAGAAGCTCACCGGAGTAATAGCCTTCTTTGTAGGCGTAGAGATCAAAGGGCACCGCAGTGAAGTCAGTGAAAGCAAAGCCGCCTGAGCTTGAGGAAGTAGTCGTCTGGATAGGCGAACCATTCGGGAAATCGGAATAGAGAAGGACTGTTGCCCCTTCTATTTCGTTTCCTTCATCGTCGACAACTACACCGCAGACATAGTTGACGGACGTATCAACAACCACTCCACCGGCAATAAAGACCGGTGTCTCGGTTTCGTTGTTACCGCAGTTGCGGGCAAACCATAGGGAGCTGTCACCGCCTGCGGCTAAAGTTATCGGATAGAATCCGGCTGTGGCATCGTAGGCGATAGAGAAGTTGAGATTTAACCAGTTACCTGATCCCGGGGCAATCGAAGCCTGACCATCGGTGTCGACAGTTAATTCGACCGTGAGCGTGCCATTGTTGATATTGGCTTGTTTGATGGTGACATATTCGACACGTGAGTCAGAATAATCAACCGACTCAAGCGACAACCAAGCAGAGTTCCAACTGAGTTTGGCGTACATCATTGTTGTCGGGCAGCTATTGCTGAAATCAACAGGGACTGAGACCGTCATTCCGGGAACAGCCGGAACGTTCGAGACGCGAACCGTATCGCTGCTAACGGCTCCGGTCACAATTGTATTCACACAGTATGTGACTTCGGAGTAGCAGAGATCTTCGCCTGCAGTATTACCGTATTCGGTGTAGAAAGTCGTGTACGAAGTAAAGGTGCCAGCATCGGCAAAAGTTGCTTCGTATGAGACTGTCAATTCAGTCGGGGTTGTTCCGCTTGTCGGGGTGACATCAAAGCCAGCGCCGATCTCGGAATTCCAATCGAGTTCGTCAGGGGACAATGAACTTTCGAGCGTCGGTGTCGCGCTAAAGGAAGCAGCAACGCCTTCGGTTGTATACAGCGTGACAAAAATGGTGTCTGAGAAGCTTCCGCTGTCATTCACGATAGTCAGGGAGGGGCAGTCAAGAAGCGTCAGATTTACATACACCCACTGGACGCCATTGGTGACCGGTTCACCCGCATCCGAGTACACTTTTATAGAGTCACGATATGTGCCAGCAGACAATGCGTCAAAGTCGACAAAGACATTTACTGAGTCAGGGGTTGTGCTGAATGCTTTATCGAGCGAAATCCAAGTAGACGTCTCCAAGAGCTTGAAGGGTAGTGCGCCGCCATCGAGTTCTGTAACCCGGAATGACTGGTTGGGAGGATTCGATTGGCCGATATAGGCTGAGAAGTTAAGCACAGTCGGCTCCACTACCATAGTCATCGGAACAAATACCTCTGTGACGGTAAGGATAACAACGACTGACCGTGGTGAGTTATCGGCATCGACCGATGCAACTTCTACGGTGTCGGCATACACGCCTGCGGTTAGGCCAGTAATGTCAACGTTGACAGCGACTGAGTCAGGTGTTGTTCCATCGGCATCAGTAAGTGAGAGCCAAGCCGCACCATCGACGGAGGTGTAAGCTATTGCTTCCCCGCCAAGTTCTGTGACGTCAAACCACTGCGAAACCGGGTTTGAGGCGCCTTGGACAGCATTAAAATCCAAAGTAGACGGAGCGACCACAAGTGATTTGGTGTCTGCGGCTGAAACAGTCAGCTTTACGATCACCTTTTGAGGAGAATTGACCGTCGCACCTGAGGACACAGTTATAGAATCAACAAGTACTCCGGCAAGAAGACCGGCGATGTTGACCGATACCTGGGCTTCATCGGGGGTAGTACCCGACACACCGGTAAGAGACAACCATGTTGCGGATGTAGTGGCAGTGAAGCTGACCGGGTCGCCATCGGTATCAACGTTAAAAGATTGGTTGAGCGGATTGGCTTCGCCGACTACGCCAGTGAAGAATAAAGTATCAGGCTCGACAACCAAATCAATTGGTGCGGGCGTGATGGTGAGGTTTATAGCAACTTTACGCGGTGAATTGTTCGCCGCGCCTGAAGAGACCGTAACGGTGTCGGTATAACTTCCGTCAGCCCGGCCAGTAATGTTTATATTTACACCAACTGAATCGGGCGTTGTACCGTTAGGATCAGTTAAAGTAATCCATAATGATGGCTCGGATGACGAATAGGCAATAGCGCCTCCACCAGCCTCGGTTACATCAAACCACTGACTCAGAGGGTTTGCGCCGCCTTCGGTCGCCGAAAAGTTGAGTACAGTTGGCGCAACCACGAGCACTTTCGGGGCAGCTGCGACGTTAAATGTGACTGGCACTTTTATCGGCGAGTTGTCCGCAGTAATGGCTGTGACAGTCACAGTATCAGTGTATGTTCCCGGAGCCAGGCCTGCGAGATTGGCATTGACGGTAATAGTTCCGGGGGTTGTACCGTTTGGCGTTGTCAATGACAGCCATGTTGCAGTTTCGGCAGATGTGTAGGCTGTCGCGATAGCGGCGGCCTCGGTCACATTGAGAATCTGTGCTGCTGGATTTGCGCCGCCTTGGGTGGCTGCGAAAGTCAGCGAACCAGGACCAACAACAAGTGTGGCACCCGGTTCAGGACGATTCGGATCAAAAATGATGAGCTTTTGCCCCCAGCTCGGTTTAAAGGATAGCCCAACCAAGGGGACAAATTTCATAATCGCGCCGGAGGAGAAGGCATTGGTATCAATGACAATGGAGTCATTAACCGTCCAGCCCGGCACATCCCAGTTGTAGGTCGCTATAAGCTGCCTGGTGACCGACGGCGCCAAGCCATTGCCAAAAATGCGCGCTGCACCAAACAAGAATTGATTGTATAAGTTAGTCGAATCAATATTGTTATTGCGATAGACAAATTGGGACAGATTAAATGCGGCAATTGCCGCGGGCGAAACCACAGCTGAAGTCATGACAGCGTTTTCGTTAACCCAATTAAAACCGACTGATGCGCTGACGATATTGAAATCATTCTTGAAATAGAGTTCCGCCTTCATTTTCGGAACCGCATCAGCGGCATTAGGCGGTGTGATTACCATAATTACAGAATCTGGGGTGCCTGAATCCTGGGCAACTGTCAGACCCGGCAGTGCCATAAGTCCTACCAGCCCCATAAGTATCAGAATTGTTTTAAGTTTCATCTTCAACCTTACCTCCATGAATTATTAGTATATGTTTAGATCATTCTCATAATCAAATTGGAGGCTCAAATTTTCCAACCTCCAGTCCTGCACCCTCGCAAGACACCTGTTATTAAATTTTACTTTCGTGACAGAACTCCGCCACGCGCCATCAATATTCATTCGTAGATTTCCAAACCATTTCTTCCAAAACCTATCTCAGCATTTACAGAAGCAAAATGATACCAATCAACGTGCCTCGTTACATCAGCACTGGGGCTGTACCTTCACAAGAGATAGCGCTCTGGAGTCAATAGCCTCAAGAGTTATAAGTGTAGACCAGCAATGTTAGACCGTCTGAAAAAAAAGGAAAGAACTTGCAGTAATAATTGACGCAACCTTTTCCCCTAATAACCTCAACTAATATAGCCTGCTTTGCTTTTATTGTCAAGAGTTCAATGCCAAGGCCAGCTTTACTTTTTTAACTATTTTTGACTCTTTTCACTCGACGCACTGAGAAAAAAAGAAGCGATGCACAGAGTGCGGAGGAGATATCAGTCAGATAGTCCCACCCGTCACAGAACCTTCCGGGTACAAATTGTTGTCTATATTCGTCAATTCCAGCGAATAGAGAAACAAAAAGCAGACCAAAAAGTAAAGAAATGCGCTTGGGACTTGATAAAAAGAGTCTCTGTAAGGACCTAAACACGAGAATACTAAACAAAAAGTACTCCACAAAGTGAGCAATTTTGTCAAAATTCGGAATCTCAATCGAGGGTTTGGGAGGATTTGAGATTGAGGAAACCACAAGGATTATGGCTGCGAAGCCAATCGCAGGAAGGTGGTACAGTACAAAATCTCTCATGTCTCAGATCAAGGTACAACCTCATGGTGGCCCTCAGCAAATTATTTGCGGCATCTGATTGAAAGAAAGTCGTAGTTAGAAAAGAGAGATATTGCGGTTCGGAGGGAAATGACTGTATTTCGGCCAGATAATGAAGAATAAAAGCCTTGCGAAATGCATTTTGGGGAAATACCTTTCTTTCACAGTCGAATCTGTAAGTCGCGTTCTGTCAAGAGGTACTAGCCAATGATAGATCGAACTATCCCTGTTATTCGGAAAGGCGGCTCAATAAGCGAAGATACCTTTCCAAAAGAAAGCAGACCCCTGCCGGATATACAGGACGCGCCAATCGACGCGCAAACTGCCCGCGATAGTGGCAAAGAATAAAACTATTCGAGGCTGACAAGGCCGGTCTGTCAGATATTTCCTCGAAACGAACCAATAGGACTGAAATGTCAGCCAAACTACAAAATTGGATTCTTCCCGCGCTTGGACTGGGTGTTGTCGCGGGCGGATTCCTCGGCTATGTAACGCCGGACCTAATGCTTGCCTTGGGCTTTATCGGCAGGCTATTTGTCAACATCCTGCAGATAGTTGCGATCCCCATGCTTATTAGCGGAGTGCTTATTGCTGTGATAAGCCTTGGCGATCTGGGTAGACTCAACCGAATTGGCCTGAGGGGCCTCGCTTTTTTCGCCGCGACAAGCATAGCAGCTGTGATTATCGCCCTCGGACTGTCAATTATTATTCAGCCGGGCGCGTCGGTCAATCTTGCTTTGTTTCCGGATCTTGTCCCAGGCCCGATTGCAGAGCGTGGTGGTTTATTTGGAATGCCAATTCCGGATAATCTTTCAGGAGCGCTCTTTGAAGCCCGACTTTTGGGAATTGTCCTGTTCACCTTCATTTTCGGAGCCGTGATTATAGGAACTAAAGCGCGCGATCGGTCGATCTATGGCCTGGCTGAGGAAATTTATCACATTACAATCAGACTGGCTGGCTGGCTAGTCTTGCTAACGCCATTGGCCGTTTTCTCACTTGTCGGTGACGCCGTTGCAAGACAGAGTGTGAATTTCAACGCACTCGGCTCTTATTTGCCATACCTTCTTACCGTCGTGCTCGGATTTATGCTTCTGGCGGGAGCGGTCTATCCTCTGGCTCTCAAGTTTTTTGGAGGCGGAAACCCGATTGATCATCTTCGTCACCTCGGGCCGGCGCTTTTGACTGCTTTTGGAAGTTCGTCGTCAGCTACGGCGTATCCAATTACCCATGAAACTGTAAGAAACAGAACGGGCCTTGATTCACGCGCCGCCGCCCTTTCACTTCCCCTGAGTATTACGCTTCAGTTGGCGCCGACTGTCCTATATCTGATAGTAGCCGCGATCTTTTCGGCTCAGGCAACTCAAACTTCGCTAAGCATAATCCAATATATTTTGGTTGTTATTGTCGGCCTCATTCTCTCAATCGGCGTTGCCGGACTCCCTTCAGCGGCAATTTCGGTTGCTGCGGTTTTGTTCACATCGGTTGGTTTCCCCCAAGGAGCATTTAGTGTGCTCGCAATTCTGGTGGTGTTCGACTGGATATTGGACCGATTCAGAGCGATGGTCAATGTTTGGGGCGACAGCATCGCCGTTTCTATTCTTGCAAATTCTTCCGACATGAAGGCATCCTCCCGTCCCCAGTTGCGAGAGCGACCACAATTTGTCGACAGAAAGGAACGGGGACAATCTCGAGCAGAAAGACCGTACCGTTCTGAATCGCAGAACCGTGAGTCACGTGACGCCCGACCCGATCGAGGCGCGGACCGCAGATATGAGCGCGGAAAAGGATCGAGATTCCCTCGACAGGACAGGCCCGCCGATTCATCGGGATCCCACGGTGAGAGTATTGAAACGAACCAAGCCTCTCCATTTACCATGTCAGTTTCGGATACACCCGTTTTCGATTTGGAGACCAAAGAAAGAAAAGAACTGGGGGCTTCGGGCGAGAGCTCAGTTGTCGAGAGCCCGATAAGCCAGGGACAGAAATCGGATATTGCGCGCCGAGGCGGTCCACGCAGATTTCAAAATGAATCACGAAGCGCTGGGCCCCGGGCAGGATCGGACGAGCGCCGCTACGGCCGCCGGGAATATCAAAAGTCCAGCGGTGAAACATCAGATGAGTCCGGGCAGGCAGAACTTAGCACTAACGGCGGGAATGACCAACCAAGTGAGGGAGAGAAGCGCCCGAGGCGATACGACAGACAAGGAAAGTTTGATCGGCGGTCGCAAGGACCTCGGAGGAACTATCAGGAGAGAGAGAAAATTGAGAATGACGAGGACGTTTCATCTGGAACATCTCCCACACCGATTGATCTTGGACTTGGTGAGGCTCCCGTGAAAATGAGCAGACCGGAAGAAGCTGACAATCGCAATGAGCAGGGATATGATGGGACTTTCCGTGAAGATCGGGATGAGTCGGAAAACAGCGACCGATATCCATCTTCGTACAAAAAAGAGTTCAACCGTCAGTCTGATTCCGAGCAAACCGAACGTGGATCGGATGAACGAGTGAGGGAGCTTTCAGAAAATACTGCTTCTGAAGAGGTAGCCTTTGGAAGAACGCGAAGCCATCGCGGCGACGCTTCCAGAGACGCATCGTCCTCCAATCGAAATCCGGAACCACCGGAATCAGAAGAAGCGACCGACAGTTTTTCTACCGAAGGCGCAGATTTTGGCCGGGGTAAGCGCAAGCGCGGACAAAAGTAAGTTTCGAGTAGCGGGTTGATAGCTGTTGAAAAGGCCAGTCATGCACTGGCCTTTTTTTATTTGCGGTAAGCAAGCACGATTGAAGTTATGACTCTCATTTTTTAACAAAAAGAACAGCTGAGCCCCCCAATTTTTCGATTGAAGGCACAAGGCGAACGATTGTGTGGTCGAGTCTCTGCAACTTGCCGAGTAACTTCTGATCAGAGTCCGGCCAGAGCCGCGATAATCTCGTAAAGATTCCATAACGCTTCACTGTGCATCCGTGAAATATTTGGGAGATTACACGGACGTCTTCGGCGCTCAGCTTTCGCTCGTCATGAGTAATATGAGTTTCGAATGATTCTTCTTTGGGGAAATACCGTAAAACAATATTCCAATTTCTAATTTTCTCCCACATTGGTACTTCGATACATTCCTTGAACACCGCAATCCCGCCTGGTTTTAGGACGCGATAGACTTCGCGCATTGAAGGTTCAATGTCGATATGGTGTAGAATATCCAATCCAGTCACAATGTCAAAACTGTTACTTTCAAACGGAAGCGCTTCGGCGGTTTCGACGCTAAAGTGTGTCTTGTCAGAAAATTGATACTTCTCCGCGAGGCGTTCGCAACATTCGATATTCTGCTCAGAGATGTCGAAACCATACACATTATAACCCATTTTCGCGTAGCGCATAGCAGAAATACCCGGACCGCAGCCTATTTCCAGGAGTTTTTGGTCCGAGTTCTTAAAATGTTTCAGGGCAGTGTTGTAGACGATCCAATAGGAATTCCATGACCGCTCAATCCCATCGAAAACAAAGTCAAAGGTGACGTCCGTGACACCATTTTGCTTCCTATAAGTGTTGTAATAATTCTGTTCACGGAGTTGGCGATCAGAAAGCTTTGAAGCAGGTATGCTCATAGGTCTCTTTCAAGGGCTCAATCTCTCAGCGCGATAATAGTTCAATCTGCTGTAGATTCAGCTTTTTTTGGAATAGCTCGTGTCGTTTAGCGAATCTATTTAGCCACGAACTCAATATAAACCAAAAGACGATTTTGTCAAGGCGTCTGGGTGGGAGGTCCTGTTGATATCTGCTCAAGCAATTATTCTTACTAATGAGATAGTGTAATAAAACGGTGTAATCTCATACCTAAAATGTGATTACGGCGGCAATGTGATAAATCGAAAGCTCCTATTGCCGATTTTGGGAACATTTCATCTGAGAATGCGATATATTGTTGACTGAAGAACAGTTGACTGTGATAATAATGTCACGGTAGATTTGATTCAAGGAGCAATGAAAGAAATGAACGGTGTAAAAGTCGCGGTCTTAATGGGTCTTCTTATGGCGTTATTTATGGGGCTCGGCTATATGTTTGGCGGTCAGAACGGAATGATAATCGCGTTTTTTATGGCCGCTGTAATGAATTTTGTCACCTATTGGTATTCGGATAAACTCATCCTGAAAATGTATCGCGCCCGGCCGGTTGAGGAAAAAGACCATCCGGAACTGTATAGAATCGTAAAACGGGTTTCAACTCAGGCGATGATCCCTATGCCCAAAGTGTATATCATCCCCACTCGGGGGCCGAACGCTTTCGCCACAGGACGAGATATTCACCATGCCGCAGTGGCGGCAACCGAAGGCCTACTTGAGCTTTTAACCGAAGACGAAATCGAAGGCGTAATGGGGCATGAGATAGCCCATATTTTAAACCGTGACATGCTGGTCGGAACTGTCGCGGCAACATTCGCCGGAGCCATAGGCATGATAGCCAGTATGCTTCAGTGGAGCGCGATATTCGGCGGTGGCCGCTCTGCAGAAAATCGCGGAGGCGGTCTCGGAATGATTGTAGCCATTATTGTTGCGCCAATCGCCGCCATGCTCTTGCAGGTGGCAATCTCGAGACAGCGGGAATATCAGGCCGATGCCGAGGGCGGACGCCTCACCGGTAAATATTTATCGCTGGCATCCGCGCTGGACAAACTCCACCGCGCGCCGGTCAAGATGAATCTCGATGACAAACCTGCGACCGCCCATTTGATGATTGCCAATCCTCTTTCCGGAAAAGGAATGGCCGCGATATTTTCCACACACCCTCCGGTTGAAAAACGAATTGAAAAACTTCGTGAATTAGCGATGCAGGCTCCGTACAAAGGGTATGCCTGATCTAAATAATTTTTCTATGGAGATTACCCCGGCTGCCGAGTAATGACAGGCGGGGTTTTGCTTTTCTATGGAGGGTCGTTTATGGCTGGAATTAATGGCAATTGTCCTCTTGGTCATGGCCAACGGATTTTTTGCGCTTGCCGAATTCTCCATTATTGCATCGCGACGCTCTAAACTCCGTGAGCGAATAAAACAAAAAAAACTCGGCGCCGAGTCGGCATACAAACTCTACGACAACCCTGAAAATTTTCTAGCCACAGTCCAGGTCGGCATTACCCTCTTCGGCGCCCTGCTCGGCGTTTTCAGCGGCGCGACAATGGTCGATCAACTGACTGCGCGCTTGGCCGCATCGCCGGTGGAATTTGTGACTCGATGGTCAATCCCTCTGGCAGTAGGACTTGTGGTTTTGGGCATAACTATCCTGTCGGTCGTACTCGGTGAACTCATGCCGAAATACATCGCACTCTCAAACCCCGAACGATACGCCGGCATTGTCGCCGGACCGGTGTCGGGGTTTATCAAACTTACATCTGTATTTTCGCGATTCCTCAGTTGGCTTGCACGGTCAGTGATCGGTTTTTTTGGAATCAGCCGCGACCACGCCCGAGAGCACATCTCAGAAGACGAAATCAATCAGATGATCCGCGATGGTGCCGAAAAGGGGATTTTCGATGAGACGGAACAGCAGCTTATCAGGTCGGCTTTCACTTTTTCAGACTCGACTGTCCGACGAGCGATGAAACCTCGCACAGTCGTTATCGCCTTACAAAAGAACACACCGCTTGCGGAGGTGATGAAAATAATTTCAAGCGAGGCGTATAGCCGCTACCCTGTTTACGAAAAGACCATCGACTATGTAGTCGGTATCCTTAATGTCAAAGACCTTATCAGCGCGCAGATTAAACAGGAGCAAATGGATTTGCGGTCGCTCATGCGGTCTCCGCTTTTCGTTCCGGATTCCATGCCCCTCGCAACCCTGCTGGTTCAGTTCCGGCGCGGCAAAAATCACATGGCAATAGTGCTCGATGAGTTCGGAGGCACGGCGGGAATTATTACGCTCGAAGATGTTTTGGAAGAGCTTGTGGGTGAAATTCAGGATGAGCACGATACCGAAAATCCCCCTCTGGTGAGACACTCGCAGACGGTAGCTTTCGCGGATGGTACGGTGTGGCCGGGGGAAATAAATTCGCTCATGGACTCGCATCTGCCCGAGGATGATGCCGATACAGTGGCAGGATTATTTATTGACGCCATCGGGCGTATGCCCGAAAAATCCGAGTCGGTGAAAATCGCCGATATGCTGCTCACGGTGCTGGTGAAGGATAAGAATCGGATTTTGCGGTTGAAGCTGGAGAAGGTGTCGGAGTGAGGGGGAGGGGAACGGGAAAACAAGGGGTGCGGTCAGTTTCTTTTCATTGTAAGTCCCAATTCTGAGGAGTGTGCGGGCAATTTAGTGTTCGGCTTTTCTTTGGTAGGTCAGGATCCCCGTGATCCTGACGTCGGCACAGTGTCATCCTCTATATGGTGTCATCCCCTTTATAATGTCACCCCCACCCTCTCTGTCATTCTCGTGAAAACGGGAATCCAGGGTATCTTCTCTTAGTCTTGTACCACACTCCGCCCCGGGGGGGCCACAAATCAAAACAGACACCCCCGCGCGTCATTGCGAGTTTCACTTTCTTAAGTGAAACGTGGTAATCTCATATTCGTGTTCTCTTCCTCTGGTAGCGATTCCGCCAACGGCGGGTGACCTGACGGTCACCCCGGTGCGCGACTGGGACGTCCCGCACGAAGAATTAAGAAGTGCCGTCAGTCCTAAGTAGGTCAGGATTCTTGTGATCCTGACGTCTTTTCTGTGCTGTCTGGCGCCCCTGCCAGGGGATGGTATCTCCCCCGCCTGACAGTTCAATCATAGTGGCGGGCAGGGATGACAGCCCCGTCGGGGTCGCCCGACACCACTTCAGGCTTAAGTCTCACCTCACTGACAGGGCGCCGTCGGTGCGAGCGAAATAAAGAGATGGTCGATGAGCGCTGTCAAATCGGAAATATCGACAGGTGCATCGCCATCTATATTAGCTTCAGCCTCGCAACACAGCGGAGTC